>JAAUXT010103854.1_pt1 | contig 19503 bp, 6 predicted proteins | sample 7278171 | NCBI WGS metagenome assembly JAAUXT01 (sample SAMN14350112, study PRJNA611818) | marine sediment metagenome | isolation source: surface marine sediment (1.8m) | place: French Polynesia: Moorea | collected 2018-08 | reverse complement strand
TGATAATTTGGCTAAACTGGGTCAAATTAGACTGGGAATTATGACATCATCACACATCTCCATAGCAACTGACCTACTGAGCATGCTCAGTGACTGTAATGGCTGCCACAGAGGGTTCGTTCTTTCTTGTTGGGTGACGTATTGTACAGCTCCGTGCACGCAAGTGATGAGTAAATCAGACAGTGACACCCAGGGTTCTTGAGTTACTTCGCACGCACTTTGAACGCACTAAACCAGACGACACTCGAGTTCACACGAGTCACCAGACACCCACCCTTCCAACATTCACACCATTGACGTGGTTGGGTTGCATCTCGAGTGACAGATTCTGGCACGTCGACGAATTAGTGAAGCGTGCGGGTTATTCAATCGTGATTCACTTGCCTTGTGGAAATGCTCGTCATCCAATTCACAAACGGCGAGTTTGTATCCAGTCTCCTTGGTGCTGTACAGTCTGCGCGTGAGCGATAATATAAGTTTCTGAACATTTCTGAAATTCATCACGTCGTTGCAGTGCAGACGTTCATCCAAACACAAGGATATCCAATCACTAACAATTCAGTTAAATTCTCAGCTTGAAGTTCCTGTTTTAAAGTGTGTCTTTTCTCACGAAAATGCTGAAAACTTTCATGAGCAGCAAGCAGTCAGAATGTGGGCGCGGCCATTTTTGTCTGTCTCCCGAATAATATCCATTTGAAAAAGTTGACTCTTCTTCGTTCTTCGGGTATTTTCAACAAATCGTTGCAACTGGGACCACTTTTCATCATTTACTTCTGAGGAAATAGAAGGGAAGCAAGTCCACAGATGCCCGGGTGGTGCAAATACAGCAGAATATTTTGAGAGCAGACGTGCTTCTCTCGAAATAATCCACATTTTATTTTGACGGAGAACATTCTTCAAGAATCCTGCGAAAGGCTGTCAGACTTTGGCAATGGATTTATATTGATTTTGTTTTTCTGAGAGATTGCTGACGGCTTTGTGAGGCATCAATGTCTGTTTGTTAGCTATTGAAGGTAGGTCTAATGCTCAACCTGTGGTGCAGAGTGAGCGCCGAGACAATTTGCTGTGGAATTGAAAGTGGAATGGGTGAAATTTGGTCATCTGATCCAGAAACCTTCCCTCAGTGCCTGGATGCCATGCAACACGTCACAAAAGACAGCCTGTCAGTCTGGCCTTCCTGGAATCGCAAGAAGATCTACAGTGTCCAAGATTATGTGAAACAGCCTCGCAATTCTGTCTTTTGACTGGATGTGCCCGTTGTTTCTTTTCAGAGTCTTGAGAATTTCACGCGACGACGACGATGCTGCCGAGTCGAACTCTGCTGCGCTTCGCTCTGCAGCGCGTCCAATCGCAGAAGCAAATATTCATTTGCTCAGGTTAGGAATGACAGATTGTCATCAACTCGGGGCTCCGAGGGAAGTGTGGCCTGCCCCTCCCCCCTCAATCATGTTTCAAACCTTTGGAATCCAAGAGAGGTGGTGTGCCCACCTCTTGTCCCATCCCTCCCCCACACACACCTCAAAAAATATCACCCCTCTCTCAGAGCCTGTCCGACTTCAGGCGTGAGCTCCTTCAATATGTTCACACGGTATTTTTCATTGAAAAGGAGTCTGGAATTTTCAGAGCCAAACCGCTGTGGGAAACTGCGGCGACGTGCATGAGAAAGGATCATTCTTTTCAGGGTGCTACAAGCGGCTGTTGAGCACATCGCAGCCGTGCATGGAGAAGCGTTTCCTCCTGCGGTTGCCATGGAAATTCACCAACAGAGCCATGGCGTCTTCGAGTGACCCGGCTGGTGGTGACAATATCAAAGGTACCACGCAAGAGAACGGTGTCAAACTCAGTTTCACTGGGGAGTTTTAGCAAACAGCCCGCAACCCTGGAAACGCAAATGCAAACGTAACTTTTGGCATGCTGTGATAGTCAAAAGTTACGTTTGCGTTTGCGTTTCCAGGTTGCGGGCTGCTTGCTAAAACTCACAACTGGCAAACAGGCAAACCTAGAGTCTACCGGAGGCATGTGCTCGACGCTTCGTTCGCGTCCAGTTGTGTCCACGACTGAGAATATCCAGTTTTGCTGCTCCTGGTGTTGATTCACATCAACACGCGAAGTTTTCATCCGACAAATGTTCTTTCAGGTTTCCCACCTCCCGATGAGGCCAAAACTCCAGCAAAACCAAAACTGGACATAAAAGGCAAGTTTACTCATTCTTTTGTGTTACACTTGCGCAGTGATTTGGTAAGTTTTGTTGGTCATAAGAGAGGGGTAATTCTTGCGCCTTTTTGCAGTGAAGTTCAAGGCGAAACCGAAACCGAAGACTGACTACAGCCAGAGCTACACGGACAACATCTTCATGACTCCGTCCCGGGCGATGACCGAGTATCTCCTGAGTTATTCGTGAGTAGCAGGTTCAACATTTTTCCTTTTGGAATCAACGTGGAAAGCGGCGTGAACGAAATTGATGACAGGAAATTGAGACCGTCACAGAATTTACTTCCGAACCACAATCGCGTCTCAAAATGCGAGAAGGTCTTGAAAGTTGAACTTCCGAACAAAATGCTTTTTCAAAAGTTACTTCATTGACAGACCAATCTCCGTTTTGCAGAGATTTGCAGACGCTGAAGAGCGCCAAGAGAAGAAGTCCGTTCTCGGAGAAGGAAGACATCACCGTCTACCTGCGCCGGGACGTCGAGAGGAGGTGAGGGAGGAAGGGGGATCATGGAACGCTGTCCTTCAGCCCCCGAAAAATTATGCCCCCCTCCCAATGTTCGTACCACAGGTGCAAAAGTGTCCTTTGCACAAGTTTTCAAAGTGGGATGTTGCCTTTCCTTCCCCCCCCCCGCTATCCCCCCAACTCTCTGGGTCAAATTCTGAATCCACCAATGTCACCCTGTGTGTACATCTCAGATCTGATACAATCTTGTATTCATAATTTGCGGGACGTTGTCAAGCTGACGTTGCCAACACAACAGTTAATTTCCAAACACAATTTTTCAGAGCGATCGAGAAATATGGCGGACTGGATCAGCTGACGAAGGAGCAACAGAAATACCAGAGGAAGCTGGAACAGGACAATGTCGGTGAGTGCGACACATGTCGTCGGTCTGAAACGTTGTTCTGCAATTGTGACAAACCAATTCATCAACAGAAGGTTTCTGCTTTCTGCCGACAAAGTATCGATCTGAAAATTCCAGCTTCGCTTTCCTTAGCTTTTGTGGTCCTCCCCCCCCCCTCCCCCCCCGCTTTGAAAAACCCACGTATTGTGCAGTATTAGTGAGGATTTTACGAGGGTGATTTCATTTCAGCCGTCCAAAATTTTTGTCATGACCCAAGTTTTGGACGGTAGAAATGAAACCCCCCTCGTATGACAAGGTCAGGGCCTCAAGGGGTGGCCACACAGGTGCGTTTATTTTTTTATGTGCGTCAAAATAGCCACGCGTCAAAAGTGTCTGCAGAGATGTTCCAGAGCCATGGGTCAAAATTGATGCCTCCTGTGTGGCCAGTTTCATTGAAAATAGTGGGAGACGTTTCTGACGCACAGCTATTTGACGCGCGTCAAAAATATACGCGTCCTGTGTGGCTGCCGCTTCAGCGGAATCTGTTGTTCTCACTGACGGAGCAGCTGCTTACTTCACCAAACTAGCGAGGAAGCAGTACCTGCTGGAGCACGAGGGCATCGACGTTCAGTCCGAGCTGGACGAGAAACCCTTCATCCACCACCCTGGCGCCAAGAAGCAGGTGCGTGCACACGCGCGCGCGTCGGCAGAGATCCGGTTCACAACGCATGCGCACGTGTTGCGTCCCTGTACAAGACAACGGGCTCAGAGCTGCGTCACAGGCCACGACGTTGGTGTCCTTGTACAAAGCACGCAATTCGTGGGGCAACCAGTGTGAATCGTGCAACAATTTTTTGCTGAATGTTGTAATTTTGAAAAAAGTGAAACGCGAATTTTTTGTCAACATTTGCTGTTGAATTCTGTCTGAATACGACTCGTTTCACGTTCTTCTCTTGTTGCAGGAAAAAGGGGACAGCATCACGAAGACAGGCTCGGGGCGGGTGGTGCTGTCTGCCATTTTCGTGTGAGTCAAGCAACCTTGATCGAGACCTGCGTCACACTTACACGTGTTCCACAAGCTGACAGTTGGATTAGGTGGTGTTCGATTTTGGTCGGAACGCACCGTTGGTCGCGTGCGCGTTGATGTGCTGTGCCAAACCGCACAGCGCTTCGTTATGTGTTCGGTCAACAGACAAACGTCCATTCTGAACGCTCGGCTGCGCCGAATTGAAATCAGCCCCACAGTGTTGTTTGAAGGGAACCACCAATCTTGAGTGCACCGTTCGGTGTGAGTCCCAAGAGGGTGAGGTTTTTTTCATGCTTGCGCAATAGATCAAAACACGGCCTGACACCGGTGTAATTTGCTGACAGGAACACCCTGAACACGGTGTTCAAGACGGTGGCGTGGCTCTACACCGGTTCTCACAGCATGTTTGCGGAGGCTGTGCACTCACTCGCCGACACCATGAACCAGGTACTGCGATGATCGTGTGTGTGTGTGTGTGTGTGTGTTGCGCGTTGCGTCTCTGTAGAATGGATCTCATCCAATTCAGGAGAGTAGGACAAGTTCCAACGTTGCGTTTTCGTGTTGCGGTTGAATCTGTCAAATGGACCTGCATTGCCTAGTGAAAACAAGAAACCACAAATTCTCGTTTGCTTTGTCGTTTCGTGAATGAATCGTTTTGTACGGAAACGTCTGGTCTCACCTGCATGATCTCGCCTTGCAGGTGATTTTGGCGATTGGAATTCACCAGTCTCTGAAGGAACCAGACTTTGAACACCCGTAAGTTCGCCCGCCTTCACGTCGTAGTTTGATTCGATCTCCTCTGTGTCACACTGTTATCGGCATGTTCTGCTGCTGGGATGGGTCTCACAAAGCACACATGTAAGTGTTGTGACCTGCAAATTGCGTCACTTGTATGTGGTCAGCACACGGCATGCCTTGCTGTTGAGGTTGTGTCTGACAAACGCAAAACAGTCTCTGGCCTGTTTCACACTGAACACGCCAAATGACGACCTGTTGAGCGCAACGCCTGATGCATGAAAGTGAATCTGCTGTGAACGTCAGAGCTTGTGAAACCTGTTTGAAGCTTGACACACGGCAGCTGTTTTCTTGTGCAATGCAACAAGCTTAACGTCTGAACACCAGCACACAACCCCGCTCTTTGACACTGGCATTGAACAGTCTGAACGCTTGCACCTGAGACTGCAGGCAACGCAGGTCCAAACCTGACGCCAGTTCGAGCACCAGCACGTAACGCCGGCAGGACACGTGTGTTACATCAATGCAAATACATAACGTCGGTGTGAACGCGTGTTGCAGGTACGGGTGGATGACGATGCGGAACGTGGCGTCTCTCATCAGCGGAGTCGGAATCTTCTGCATCGGCTCGATGCTCTCCATCTACCACGGCATCGAGGGACTCCTCCACCCGGACGCCATCGAGTCCCTCTACTGGGTACGTACGGGCATGAATTCCTCTACTGGGTACGTACGGGCATGAACCCCTCTGCTGGGTACGTACGGGCATGAACCCCTCTGCTGGGTACGTACGGGCACGAGTCCCTCTGCTGGGTACGTACGGGCACGAGTCCCTCTACTGGGTACGTTTGGGTAAAAGTCCCTCCACTGGGTACATACTGAGTACCACGCACTGGGTACGTACTGGGTACCACGCACTGGGTACGTACTGGGTACCACGCACTGGGTACGTACTGGGTACCACGCACTGGGTACGTACTGGGTACCATGCACTGGGTACGTACTGGGTACCACGCACTGGGTTCGTTCTGGGTACCATGCACTGGGTACTGGGAACTACGTGCTGGGTACGTGCCTCACAGGTCCGCACTGCGTGCGAGTCTCTCTTCTGATGACGTACTGGACACAAATCTTTCCTGGGTACGTTGTTGGGTACGAGTCCCTCTGGTGAGCACGAACTGAGAGGGGCTGCTGGGATCCTAGTGGTGGGGTAAGGGTGGTGTTCACAACATGTCCACAGTTGACATTTTGCGTGACCCGTTCGCACAGCTGGTTGAGCTGTTGAGTCATTGAATGTTTCGCCTTTTTTCAGGCGATCCTGGTGCTGGGCGGTTCGTTTCTGTCTGAGGGCGGTTCGTGCCTCGTCGCCCTGAACGAGACGCGGAAGAAGGCCAAGGCGCAGGGCATCTCCTTCCTCCAGCACAGTAAGCGCCCTCTCACGCCTCACACTGGCGCACGAATTCGGCCGCACCTGGTCCTGACGCCTGCCTGACCCAACAAAATACCTATTTTTTGCGCCTGATGAATCACTGTGTAGAAACATGTTGAAATTGTGGTCAGAAGCCTTGTATCCGCGAGGGAAACAGCCACGTGAGAGACACGTGATCAGACGCAGGAAGTGTGCCTCATCGTCTCAGTTCACGCGCACGCGCACTCAACCATAGTTCTACGAACGACCACACAGATTTGTCTCTCACTGAATCATTTTGTGCAACTCTGCGCTGGAGCCGCATTTGCTGCTTTGTAATTTCGTGCACGAGCTTTTCTGGTGATTGAGACAGGGCGTTGTCAGAGACTGACCCACTGACCACGAAGTATCAGTCACGTGACGGCGTTTCTTCCTGCTGTTGACAGTTTGGTCGGGGAGCGACCCGAGCACGAACGTCGTGCTGCTCGAAGACGTCGCTGCCATCGCGGGGCTGGGGATCGCTGCCACGTGCATGGGCATCAGCTACTACACCGGTGAGAAGACCACGCGTGTCTGGCTCCGGGAACAGACCGTCCGAAAAACCTTGACCCGGGGGGGGGGGGCAGAGGCGTGGGGAATCACACAGTTCAGTGTCTGACTTTGATCTGAGGTCGCTTTTGAGGTGGAGAGCTGCGCATGCGCAGGAACAAGGCGGTTCCAACAGAACTCTCCGTTCACCAGACGTCGCTCTAGGTTTCTGTTGACCTTGCCCCTGTCCCGCGCTGGATGTTCAAAGGGCTGTCCACAATTTGGCGGAAGGTCGAGTGGGGGGAGCTGGCCTTTTGAATCTGCCGTGAGGACCGTGGGCAGGAGGGGAGGGGGCTGGGCCCTGGACCCGCCCCACAGCTCGAAATGAAATGACACCTCGCTGTGTTGCGCTGGGCGGCGAGGGGTGACGGGGATGGACCCCAGAACCTGCCCTGAGGCTCGCCGTGTGCAGAGCCCCCTGGTGGCGGGGTGGCTGATTGGAGAGGCCACCCTCCCCCCCCCCCCCCACTCAAGATTCGCGGTGACACCTCGCTGTGTTGCAGGGAACCCTCTGGCGGACGCGATCGGGTCGCTGATGATCGGCGGGCTGCTCGGAGGGGTGGCGTCCTTCATCATCTACACCAACACCGTCACACTGGTCGGGAGGTCAGTCCACACCTCACTCTCTGACAACAACACACCAACACCGTCACACTGGTCGGGAGGTCAGTCCACACCTCACTCACTCAGATTTACTCCCGCGGATTCAGGGCATGGACCCCTGACCCCTCGAGAACGCAGTTGCCCTCCCCCCTCCAAGTTTCTCGCTTGTGTCAATTTTTTTGAGATTGGACTGTGGGTCCCTTCACAAGGTGTGCCACCCGACCTCAACCCTGGAACCGCCAGAGATTTGGTCCTGTTTGCATCAGTTTGGAAACTCCTGTTTATTGGGAGTTTTTGCACTGCAAGAATTCACACCTCAAGGGAGGCTGTCGTTGATCTTCTGACAGTTGATTGAATCCGCTGCGCAGCTTTGTGCGCCAAACCAGAGAATGTTGACAGGTTCCGTGTCTTGGCCGCGTGTAGTCAACACTGTGCGTTCTTGTTCTTCAGATCCATTCCAAGGCACAAGAAGATGGACTTGATTCACGAGCTGGAAAAAGACAGGGTCATCAGGTGCGTTTTGCAGCGTCTTATTTCAGTGGCGTCACTGTCGCTGCTGAGTTTCACTTATGTGCAGAATCACTTCTCACATGTGTTGTCAACCACTGAAAATTTTTTGCAAATTCACTCAATAGAAAAATTGGACCTCACCCTGTCGTTGTGTTTGCACCGTTTCCAGGGCGCTTCACGACGTGAAGGCGACCGACATGGGCGGAAACAGCGTCAAGTTCAAGGCCGAAGTGGATTTCGACGGACGCGAGATCACGCGTCTCTACCTGGAGACCGTCGACCTGGAAACAGTCCTCGCCGTGAGTATTCAGGCAACGGACTCGCGCGCGCGCGCGCGCGCGCGTGTGTGTGTGTGTGTGTGTGTGTGCGCGCGCGCGCGTTGCGAGCTTTGAAATTGGCTACAATCACCCGAGCACGCAACATTTCGCACTTGTTGTCCGCCCCCCCCCCCCGGTAGTTCCACAGAGAATTTGCACACCGCTTGCTCGCCTGCTGCAGGATCTGCAGAAGCGGCAGAATGTGGAGGAGCTGGAGCAGTTCATGCTGGAGCACGGGGAGCGTATCGTCGACACCATGGGCTCCCAGGTGGACCGCATCGAGAAGCTGCTCAAGGTACCGGAGCCTCACGTTTCTGTAAAGGGAAAAGTCTGAGCAAAATGCCCAAACAATCAAGTGGGATGAATACTGCAACACGGAAAAGTTTGTCGCGAGATTCGCATTTGATGACAATCTCATTGAACGGTTGCAAAAAGTACCTTCAGGGTTCAGTAAATTGGTGGATCCAGGATTTTGTCGCGAGTGGCTGAACTCGGGAGGGCTCATCCAAACTCACAAACGAGTGAGGAGGCAAAAACTGGGAGATTGTCTTTTCCCTGGAGCCCCCTCCAAATGTGCCCCTCCTACCGCACTGCGTTTTCAATCTCTGTGTCATTTTCTTGCAGAAGAAGCACCCGGAAATTCGACACGTCGACCTGGAGCAGTTGTAGCCTTTCATCCATCCATCTCAGCATCAGATCTCGCAGCCGCGGATCCAGGGTATCGGAGGGCCGTGCAGAAGTTGACCCTGTGTCAGAGCCTCGGGTGCCGAGGACAAGAACTCACGGACCCCCGAACAGAGTGATATGACAGGGGTGCGACTGGCCGGTTGTGGACAACTTTTGACGTTGGAACACAGAACACTGTGAGGCCTGTGCGCAAAGTTCTGTTCCAAAAACTCCTGCTCGGTCTTTTTGGGAGAGGTCTGGTTTTCACACCAGAGCTTCTCTAGGCACTGCTGACAAGTGCTCACGCTGTTCTTCAATCGGGTTTCAAATGTGTGGGAAATGAGGTCGTGAAGCACAGGCTCCACGATGGCGACCGCGTGCTGGGTATGGGGAGCAGAAAAGTCAGGGTCATTGTGTCAGCGTTGCGTGAAAGGGCACCGCAAAAGGTATGGCTTACGATATTTGTTGCTTTGGTTGTGTGAGGCAAACATTGTCCGAAGAAGGAGACGTCGAATCACCCCGTTTCGATTCAGTTTGACAAGGGCACTGGAGGCGGAACATCGTCAGTGGAAGAGGGGCTCACCTGGATAGGGGTGCGATTTCTACAAAAGGTCATTTTGAATTTTGAGAAACGTTGCACCTGAAGGCGCAAATTTGTGGGAGCCATTTTTCGGTGAATAATTTGCTCAGGCGTTAGCTCTCAAGTGAGGCTTGAAGTTTGCTGAGCAATCACTATTCTTTCTGTTGAACGGACGCGATGTGTTGTGGCTCCAAGAGAGCGTTTGTGGGAAATCGCTGTGATGTGGAAAGTAGAAAGTCAGGCTTTTCATTTGTTAGTTTCAACAGGTGCGGGCTGAAGACCAGCACTTTGTCTCACCAACGCTGCTGGTGATGGTGTTGTGATTCTCTTCTCACATTTCATGTGTATATCTCTGAAAGACATCGTTTTGTCTTCCATGTAAGAATGGACAGCCAGTGGTGAATGGTGAAATTTGTCATTGTATCGACATTTGCACTCACAGAAGAATCGCAAGACGGTTATATGGTGCTAGCGAAACGAGTAACTGAATTTAGAATTGCACTGTCGGGATTCGCGGGTGTGTTTGGCCGACGTTTGTCACGAAAGATGGCTGGGAATTTTTTTCCCCATGAGGGACCTTTTCTGTGGCACGTTTGTGAGTATGTTATATGTTGCTTTCCCTGATTCGGGAAAGCCAGCGGGGGCGACTGGGTCCAGCTTTCAAATTTATCGACACCGTAGATAGCGCAGCTGGCGTCCACTAGTTCAGTGTGGGTGTTTTTTGCGGAAATACACACGTGTTATACAAACGTTTATCTGTAGGAAAACCGTCAGAAAATTTCGCACTTTTCCCTCTTTTGGAATTTGGGGAAATTCCTGTTGTGGGTTCCATCTCAATCGAAAAAAGAAAACCTGATTGTTTTGTGAGACATGCGCGTGCGGCTCCTGGGACAGATTCGATTCTGAAGTCTGGAAAATGCAAAACAGTTGTTGGAAACGAGATTTGTAACTCACGCGAAGTTGATCATCTGTGGACACGGATGTATCTGACCTGTGCCCTTTCTGTTTTGTGTGTACTTCAGTTGTGTCAAGTTATCATTCAGGTTTGTTCGATATTCTAAGAAACAGCGGGTCGACTTCTCGTAAATTGTTGGCAATAAAAATGAAAACTTTGAATTTATAAGCTGGCAATTGTTTCTGTCTTCAGGTTTTGCCACAGCTGGGCATCAAATGCAGGAGTGAATCAATAGCATTGAGAAAACACAAACTTTGTGATCTGTGGATAGGTCAGACGGTTTCTTGGAGAAGTACCAAAGAAAGCTGCACCTTGTATGAGTTGATCTACTTCTTCACACAAATTTGTTCAAACTCCCAAGTTTCTTCTGTGAATCGCGCGAGCTCCAATCTGTTGTCCATGTTGCATCCAAATTTTACTGAACCCTTCCATCCGGACTTTTCGCTCCCAAAAAATATTGGGCGCAGAAGGGCCTCAAACCCTCTGGACACGCAGGACTGAACCGTAATGCTTTCCAATGATAGGGAATTCAACACTTTGTTGGGGGAGGGGCGGTCGGCGCACAGGTAATTTTTGCAGTCAGGTCGGCCAGCTGTCAACTTTCGCGTTTCTGCATGAACCTGTCAAGATTTGAACAATCCGTGTGACAACATTAACCACGGGAGAAATGGGAATCGTGACGTCACAGTCGCGAGGATCGCGACGTCATCATCAGTGCTTGTGACGTCATAATCGCGTCCATCTTTAAGATGGCGATTGCATTCGAATATTCTGCTTAGGAATGTGACAGAATATTCGAATAAGTGTGCGAGTTACGATGATTTAAAGCTGGCGACCACGATGTTACATTTTCATTCAGCAGGTAAGCAGCTTGCTCCATCTTTGCGTCAGAAACCAACTCAAAACCGGGGTGACACAAAACTGAAAGTCCTTTTGAAACGATGGGTTCCGGATTTCTTGCAAGTTTTCGTGGCAGAAATGTTGCTTTGTGTTTTGCTGAAGTGAGAAAAAGCGGGTGGACCGCAGATCTGCAGATTCTGGCACACCTGGAGGAGTTTGGCAACTTCTGGACAAAAGTCTTGAGGCTTTGGTTTGTTTGTTTTCGCGTCTTGTCAGCTCGAGTGACGCCCTCCTGGGTGACACCCCCCAGGATCGTGCACATGAAATCGGATGGACGTGTCAACTTTGCAGACTCAAGACTCAGAGACTGAGTTCCAGAGAAGAAAAGAACCCTTTCTTGATTCACCAGTTTGCCCATTTGTTGACAATTCCAGACAAAGCTTCCTCGTTTCCCGTTTTGTTTTGGCGCTTGAGCCAAAACAAACCAAACCCCAAGAAAAGGCAGGCTGATCTGGACTCTTGATCTGGAATCCATATGCTTTTGCCCTGTGTGAATGGTCCTCCATCTCCATATCTACCTGATGCGGATTCAGGCCAGTGGGAGGCCCAGCTTCGGTCTTGCCCGACGACTGAGCCTCAAAATTAAGTTTTCGGGGTCAAGGGGCCACAGCCCTCCGGATCCACTAGAGGCCTGAATGAAGAGCAGATCTCACTGACTTGGTTTTTGGGTCCACTGAGCTGTTCCCCTGAAGGACAAAGGACAACCAGAAATTTTGTGGGATGCGTACAAAAGTGTTGAGCTTGGTGCAAAAATCGAACCCACCCAAACGAATCTTCTCGCTTGTTGATCGAATACAAAAAGCAACCTTGGTCTTCCCAGTTCTGTTTGGAATTCAGTCGAAACACTTTCTTTTCTGCAGGATTGTTCGTTCTCGTGTGTTTCGTGGCGCAGCGAATCGAAGGAGCGGTCACAACCACTGGTAAGTCCTTGGGAACTGTTGAAACTGGTTCCACCCCTGGATCCCCAAGGTGGTATTCGGAAAATTGTTTTTGAACTGTTGAGATTGATCACATTGCCTTTTGCCTGGCGAAATTATCACAAACGTGTCCACTTGTTTGATTTGCCTGTCGAGCATTTGCTCATGGTGATTTTTATCACACTGCGGTGGCACTGATGTCCCACAGATGAGCAGCTGCATTTCACGACGCGTTGCTTTCACTTTTCATCACTTTCAGCAGACAATGAAACTTCATTGGAATTGAATGCTGCTGACTTGAATGTCAAGTCTACTGAGACTGAACGTCGCTGTTTCTTTTCAGACGATTGTAAAGTTTCCGAGTTTTGGGTTCAGCCCTGCGAATCCGACTCCACGTCAAGCGGTGCGCCAAGCCCGGGCGTTCCGTTTCAAGACTGCATTGCGAAATGTAGAGCCAGCACCACCTGCAAAGGATTCGACTGGATTCCCGAGTCCTCACAATGCAGCCTGACCACCGCTGCGAGCAAATCGAAACCTCGGGCAGTCTCAACGAAGTTGATGGCTCTGGTATGAGACACGCGCTGTTGAAGAGTTCTCTGCTGAATGTCTTGCAGGCTCCTGTTCAAACTCCACACGTAGGTTGTGCTCGTTTTGCCCCGCGCGTTGTGACACTCCGCTCCAATGCTCGGGCCCGAGCAAGGTCAAGGAAACTGTTGTGCGGTCTAGACATTCGAGCAACAACCAAACTGAGTATTTTGGTTGTTTCAGGTCAAAAAGTGCTCAAAGAAGAAGTCGCACTTCGAGCTGGTGAAACGCTGCGACAAAGATGGTGAGAATAAGTTCAAGAGCAATTTCTGTGCCAGCCACGCCCCGTGTTCATCCGCCTGTTTACCGTACTCAACAAAAAGATGCGGCCCAACATTCACCGCAACCAAAAAGAACGGAGGTCCTGCTGAGAAATGTCATCACCCATGTGAAAGACACAGCCCTGCTTTTGATGCCCAATTTTGGCAAAAAGGTGCGCCTTGCACACGGGTGAACACGGTAAAAGATCACGGGTGTGGAAAATAGCTCTTTCTCCACAATCTGTGTCAGCGCTCTGATCTTTTGAGCCTCATCACCTCATCACCCGGCACAGTGGTTCAGAAATTGATCACTCTCAAGTGATCTGCTGTGAGAATGGATCAACCTGAACCACTCTCAGGGCAGATTGCATGAGGATTGTCCAGATCACGAAACCACTGTGAACAAATTTAAATCCAGTGAAAAGGCTGTGATTGCAGATTGGGATCTCAAAATCATCACCTGTCCGAACCCTTTGAGGACGTTCTTCTGGCTTTATGTATTTGTTGACGCCTTTATTCAACTTCACTTGCATTTGCGCGGATAGAAATGCAACAAAAACCACAACTGAGCCCTGTCGAACAGAGAGCCTCGGGTCTCAACGAATTTGGTAGAACATGGCGCAAATTCATCCGCCATCAAACTACCTGGACTGTTTGTTTCTGCAGAGGTGAAAGGTGCGAAACAGGGACAGTTCTGGAGCATTGTCAAGGGTGGAGAGTCCAGGTCTCCAGCAACTGACCTCAGTGCAGTGCTCAATGCGAGCAAGACTGTGTCAGGAGCAGCCGCACCGGCCAGTGGTGCCCCTACTGCTCTGAACGTGAACCTCACGCCGAGCAAGCCAATCTCTGTGAACTTGCAAGGCAACGTACCGCAGGCGGGAAAACCAGCTGCAGCGCCGCAAAAGGCCACAGTGGGCAAGTCCGCTGTGAAAGTCGAGCCAAAAGGAGCTACCACGGTGGTCAAACTGAAACCGAAGAAGGAAGGGGGAGGTGGAGAAAAAGCCAAGGCCGTCAATGTCAAGCCCAAGGGAAAGGGTCCTGCTGTTCAGGTGAAGGCTTCCAAGAAAACAAAAACTCCAACGATCAAGGTCAAGCCCAAGGGAAAGAGTCCTGCTGTCAAAGTGTCGAAAGCCAAGGGTTCGAAGTCTATCAAGGTGCAAATCAAGCCAAAGGGCAACGCTCCCATTATCAAAGTTAAAACGAAGAAAGGAAAGCCCCCAACTGTGAAGGTTGTGTCTCAAAAAGGCACAGCCAGCACGAAAGTAACGCCCAAGAAAGGAGGAAAAGCCCCGTCCGTCAAGACCAAGGCTGAGGGAAAGAAGGCCACCTCCAAGAAAGTAGACAGTTCAAGTTCTGGCAAAACGAAGAAAGTAGAAACCAAAGCTGCTAAAGTTAAATCCACCAAGAAAGGAAAGGAGGTGAAGGTGAAGGCTAAAGGCAAGAAGGCTCCTGCAGTCAAGGTGAAGTCGTCTTCGAAAGGCAAGAAAACTACCATAAAAATTAAACCCAAGGGAAAAGCTCCTCCGATCAAGGTGAAGATAGCCAAGAAAGAGGGAAAGCCAGCAGCTGTGAAAGTTATAACCAAAGCAAAAACTGGTGCAGCCCCAGCGAAAGTTACCAAATCAAAGAAGACCGAGTCCAATGGGAAAGCGACTGTTAAAACCTCGAAATCCGAAAAATCCACGACCACTAAAGTGAAACCAAAAGGCAAAAAAGCTCCCACCGTAATAGTCAAGACCGCGAAAGGGAAGTCGACGAGTACAGTGAAACCAAAAGGAAAGAAAACTCCAACAGTGAAGATAAAACAAAAGAAAGGAAAGCCTTCAGTGACGAAGGTGAAACCCAAAGGCAAGAAGGTTCCAACAGTCAAGGTGAAGACTTCCAACAAGGGAAAGAAATCCACAACCAAAGTGAAGGCCAGCTCCAAAAAGGCGCCAACTGTGAAAGTTTCTGCGAAGAAAGGGAAGGCTCCAGCAGTGAAGGTGAAGGCAAAGAAAGGACCCGCCGTGAAAGTTAAAAGTGATAAGAAGGGGAAAAATCCGAAGGTGACAGTGAAGCCGAAAGGCAAAGCACCCGCAGTGAAAGTGAAAACCTCCACCAAGACCGGAAAGTCTGTCGTAAAAATAAAACCCAAGGGCAAGAAAACAGCTGTGAAAGTCAAAGCTGACAAAGGGAAAGTCAAAGTCACGAAGACCAAGTCAAGTGGAAAGTCAGGAAAAAGTAAAGAGGTGAAAGTGAGCTCCAAGCCAACCGTGAAAGTGTCCAAGGGGAACAAGAAAACAGTGGAGAGCAAAGCTGTCAAAGTTACAGCCAAAAAAACTGATGAAGGAAAGGTGAAATTGAAAGTAAAGGTCAAGGGAAAGAAGGGAGCAACGGTGAAAGTGAAGACATCTCCAACATCCAAGAAGGCAACAGTCAAAGTCAAACCCAAAGGCAAAGCTCCTGAGACAAAAGTAAAAACATCAAAATCGGGCAAAGCCCCAGTCGTCAAGGTTAAACCCAAGGCCGGCAAGAAGGGTCCAGAGGTGAAGGTGAAACCATCCAAATCAGGAAAAGCGCCCGTCATAAAAGCGAAATCTTCTTCAGGCAAGAAGGCGTCCAGCAAGAAAGTTGAGGTCTCCAAAGGGGGCAAGGCTAAAAAAGCCTCCACACCAGCTGCCAAAGTTAAAACCACAAAGAAAGGAAAAACCACAACTGTTAAAGTCGCCCCCAAATCGAAGAAAGCGCCGGTGGTGAAGGTGAAGTCGTCCAAGAAATCTGGCAACTCAACCGTCAACATCAAACCCAAGGGAAGCGCGGCCAACGTCAAAGTTAAGGTACTCAAGGGTGGGAAGGGAACTGTCACCAAGATAACGCCTAAGAAAGGCAACGCTCCTGCCATCAAAATCAAAGCCACAAAGGGCAAGAAGATCACTGTCAAAAAAGTTAAAAGTTCGGGCAAGACCACCCCTGTGAAAGCGAAAACAACTTCGTCGAGCAAGAGTGCTGTCAAAGTGAAGGCGACGAAAGCAGACAAAGTCACGAAAACTAAAGTCACTCCGAAAGCGAAGAATGCTCCCAAAGTCACTGTGAAAACATCCAAAAAAGGAAAGAAGGCCTCAACAATTACGATCAAGCCAAAAGGTAAGGGTCCTGTCATAAAGGTCAAGACTGAGAAAGGTAAAACCCCAACAATCAAAGTAAAACCGAAAGGGAAGTCCAAAGGTCCTGCTGTGAAGGTGAAACCTTCAACAAAAGGCAAAGCGCCGATCATAAAGACCAAAACTCCAGGCAAAAAAGCTACGACCAAAAAAGTTGAAAGTTCCAAGAAAGGAAAAGCCAAAGCTGTCAAGACAAAGTCGGTGAAAGTAACAACTGCAAAGAAAGGCAAGGTTGAAACAACGAAGGTGAAGCCCAAGAAAGACCTCACAGTGAAAGTTAAAGCCTCAAAATCTTCCAAAAATGTTACAACGATCATCAAACCAAAAGGAAAAGCGCCCGCCATAAAAATCAAAACTTTCAAAAGTGGAGCCCCTCCGAAAGTGAAGGTAGTGGCCAAAGGAAAAGCAAAGACCCCAAAAGTCAAAGTGGAAGCGAAAGGAAAGGCAAAAACGCCCAAAGTTAAAGTTGTTGACAAGGCAAAAAGAAAGACGACGACGGCTTCGAAAGGCAAAGAGGTGAAGGTCAAATTTAAAGGAAAGGCTCCGGACGTTAAGGTGAAAGCGTCGAAGGCAGGAAAGACCGCTGATGTCAAGATAAAGCCAAAAGCAGCCAAGGCACCGAAGATCAAAGTTAAGACGTCCAAAAAGACCAAAACATCGACTGTAAAGATAAAACCAAAAGGTAAGGCTCCTGCTATCAAGGTCAAAACTTCCAAAAAAGGTAAAGCAGCAGCGGTTAAAGTTGCGCCAAAAGGTAAAAGTTCGCCAGCTGTCAAAGTCAAGGCTTCCAAGAAAAAAGCATCAACTATTAAAGTCAAGCCGAAGGATGGTCCAGCCACAAAAGTGAAAGTTGCGAAAGGAAAAGCTCCCACCGTCAAAATAAAGACAAAAGGCAATACGAAAACCATCAAGATTCCTTCCACCAAAGGGACTGTGAAGATCAAACCAAAAGGCAAGAACGCTCCAACTATCAAAATAAAAACAACCAAAACAGGAAAGGCTCCAGACATCAAGATTCAGCCCAAAAGCAAGAAAGCGCCCGAAATTAAACTAAAATCTCCCAAAAAAGGCAAAGCCCCAACCATCAAAGTGAAGGCGAAAGGAAAGTCTCCGGCTGTGAAAGTCAAAGCTGCCAAAGGGAAGGCGCCGACAGTGAAAGTAAAACCCAAAGGGAAAACTCCTGCGATAAAAATCAAAACTTCCAAGAAGGGCAATCCACCAACGGTCAAGGCAAAATCCAAAGGAAAAACAACAGCTGTGAAAGTGAAGGCGAAGGAAGGCAAAACTCCTGCTGTCAAGGTGAAAACAAAGGGGAAGACATCCACAACTTCAGCCGACAAAACAAAAACAAAAACTGTGACCGTCAAAGCCAAAGGAGACAAAGCACCGGTCGCCAAAGTTAAGACTTCTGCCAAAGGCAAGTCCATCAAGATAAAACCAAAAGGGAAGACTCCAGCTGTCAAAGTCAAGGCTGCAAAAGACAAAACTCCCACTGTGAAGGTCAAGGCAAAGGGCAAGAAAGCTCCAGCTGTCAAGGTCAAAGCACCAAAAGGCAAAGCCCCAACTATCAAGGTCAAATCAAAGGGGAAAGCACCAGCAGTCAAAGTTAAAGCCTCCAAGAAGGGAAAGCCACCGACCATCAAAATTGAACCCAAAGGAAAAGCAGCCGCAGTTAAAGTGAAAGCGTCGAAATCCAAGACCCCAACAATCAAAGTGAAACCCAAAGGTAAAGCTCCAGCTGTTAAGGTGAAGGCTTCGAAGTCGAAGAAAACGTCAACGGTGAAAATCAAGCCCAAAGGAAAGCCGCCCGTTTTGAAGGTGAAGGCGGGCAAAGGGAAAGCGCCGACTGTTAAAATCAAGCCGAAGGGCAAGAAATCCCCCACAATAGAAGTGAAATCCCCAAAGAAAGGTGGAGCAGCCCCAGCGATAAAGGTGAAACCCAAAGGAAAGGGTCCTGCGATCAAGGTGAAGGCAAAGAAAGGCAAACCGACCACGGTGAAGGTGAAACCCAAGGGAAATGCAGCTCCGACTGTCAAAGTGAAAACTCCGAAAAGCGGCAAAGGCCCCGTTGTCTCGGTCAAACCCAAAGGGAAAAGTCCTGCAGTGAAGGTCAAAGCACCAAAGTCCAAGTCCAAAAAGATAGCTATCAAAATAAAGCCCAAGGGTAAGAGTCCACCTTTGAAAGTCAAAGTTTCCAAATCAAAAACACCAGAGGTGAAGGTGAAAGCGAAAGCCAAAACTCCCTCAGTGAAAGTGAAAACGACCAAGTCCAAGAAGCAAGTTGTGAAGATCAAACCCAAGTCTAAGACCACAGCAGCCATCAAGGTGTCAACGGGACCCTCCAAGGCGCCCACCGTTTCAGTCAAACCCAAGGGAAAAGCTCCAACTGTCAAAGTCAAAACTTCCAAAACGAAGGCACCAGTCGTCAAGATAAAGCCAGCAGACAAAGAACAACCGACTGTGAAAGTCAAAACGTCCAAAGAGAAACCTCCCGTGGTAGAAATTAAGCGAAAGGGGAAACCTCCGATTAAGATTAAGATACCCAAGACGAAAGCCCCCACAGTCAAAGCTGCCAAGGCAAAATCTGCACCTGTCTCAGTCACACCGAAAGGGAAAAGCCCTGCCGTCAAAATGTCTTCAAAAGGGAAGAAGACCCCAGTGATCAAAATCAAACCCAAAGGAAAACCTCCCATCAAAGTCAAAATCAAAGCGGACAAGGAAAAGCCGACAATTTCGGTGAAGCCAAAGCCAAAAGCCCTCCCCGTAAAAGTGAAGGCTGCGTCTAACGCAACATCCACCGTCGTTGTGAACCCCAAAGGAAAGGCTCCGGCAGTGCAAGTGAAAGCCCCCAAGACCAACAGTCCAGAAGTCAAGATCAAGCCGAAGTCCAAGAGCGCAGCCCCAATCAAAGTGACGGCGTCCAAGTCGAAGAAGCCCGTCGTCAAAGTGAAGACGGCCAAGAAGTCCGGCGCCAAGTCCAAAACTGTCAAGATCGACCCCAGCAAGGGTGGCAAGGAACAGCCGAGTGCAGACATCTTCGGACGAGAAGCCGGGGAGATGCCGTTGTGGGCGCGAGACGCAGGTCAGAGCTGCATTTCTATCTTCAGAGCCAGGGTATCGTCACTCGGATTATAGTGTATCACTCTGTACCAACAGCGCGAGAGAAAAAATGTGCGAATTTTTGATGGTCGCGCGTAGCCGGCCATCTAGGTCCCGCTGTTGGCTTAAAAACCCTTAGCATTCATGTGTGCGTCTG
>JAAUXT010057849.1_pt1 | contig 19504 bp, 11 predicted proteins | sample 7278171 | NCBI WGS metagenome assembly JAAUXT01 (sample SAMN14350112, study PRJNA611818) | marine sediment metagenome | isolation source: surface marine sediment (1.8m) | place: French Polynesia: Moorea | collected 2018-08 | reverse complement strand
GTGAGAGAGAGAGAGAGAGAGAGAGAGAGAGAGAGAGAGCCAGTCTGACACACTGCTGCTGCTGGAGGCGGCGGAACCACGTGACCCCCTGGTCCCCGGCGGGGAGACTCGCAGCTTGTTGCGCTAATCAACGCGACACCTCGGCTGACACCGCCCTCCGTCATTCCTCCTCAACTCGCGGCTCTGGAGCCAAAACGAGAATCGGATGAGCTGGGCGTGAGTGTGGGCTCCTCAAGACAAGGTGCGACTTTCTCAACCTGGTCCACAATTCCTTTGACCGGCGGAACGAAATGGGGAGACACACCCAATTTTAAAAGGCTGTGATGCTCTGCCGAGGGTCAGACAGGTTTGGCTGTGGGGTTCCTGCCCATCACCTCATACCTCCTTATTTCAACTCACACATTGAAAAGAGTTGATGCTGCCACTCAGAGATTGTTCACCCCTGTCGGGCCATTTCAAGTCACATCTGAAAAGAGGAGACACACACCTGGCCATTTTGCAGGGGTGTCTGGCTGTTTCACCCCATTCGAACTGAAATGGTCAGGCACCCGTGCCTCCTCATTTGGGGTGTCTGGCCATTTCGTTACACCGCGGTCGTTTGACCGTGACCATGACCCGCCTATCAACCTTGACCTTGAGTGGAGTGTTGACTTGCACCACTTGCACAAGGCATCAGCATTGGGACATCTCACCAGACAGACTGCATAGCTTCTGCTTCGCGCAGGATGAAAGCGACAAACACTGCAGTATAGGATCCGGCGCGTTCCTCCCCGCTGATGAAGAGCTATGTGGACCCCGTGCGCCGTCACTCAGCGCAAAGTGAGAGGGATGGAAACCTCAATTGTGCCGTTTCTCCACAATGGGGCTGCGGCGCAGTCCTTGCGAAGATCACATCACGCAGTTGTTTGGCCCAGAAACAATTGGGCATGTTCGATTTACGCGTGCGGCAATAGCTGGTGGTGAGGTGGCGCCACTTCGCCCCTGGGTTGGAGATAGGGTGAAGTTGGGGGGGGAATGGGTGAAGTCAGCCATTTGGGCTCACTCAGCTGGCCAGCACACGTAAAGCGTAGGCACCCATGCATGGTCAAAGGATATGTTTGCGTCTGTGACGATTTGTATAAAACAGCGTTTGCAATTCCAGAAGGTACAAATGAGTACAACATCTGTGCACAAGATGAGACGCAGATGGAAAAACCCCATAGACACCTGAAGAGGCAGCTGCCACAAAACACGGACGCAGAAGAGACATCAAATCCGTTTGAATGGGTGTGTTCGATTTACGCGTGCGGCTCGCCACCGGCGAAGTGGCGCCACTTCACCCCTGGGTTGGAGACAGGGCAAAGTGAGCGAAGTCAGCCATTCGGGCTCACAGCCATCACACGAAAATGGGTTCACATATTGGGTGACGCGTGGTCGTTTTCTGGGCTGACGTCAAAAATTGCACCATTGGCTTCAATGTTAAATCTTGACGCCGACGTCAAAAAATAACAGCGCGTCACCAATGTGAAAACTGTTCAAATCGAACGCGTCCAATGCACGAGAGCGGCGCTCCGAGGACGGCGGGCCTTGAGGTGCGACATGCGACCCGGACGGCGTTAAAACGCCGCGCTGTCAGGACGGCGTTTTTCCCTTTGTGTGAAACTGTTGTCACTCGCTCATACATCCCAACGAGAGGGTTGGAAAGCTTTCAATCGCGTCGCTTTGCCTCGTTCAACTCTAACAGGCTTTCAGCTGCTGCGAGATTCTCCATCACAATGAGGTTTGTTGTGCGCAGCTTCAAACGGGCGGCGTTCTGCAGACGCGGATTCTATAGCAGACGCCTATCTTTTGTCAAAAAGTGACTTGTTGCGAATTTGTGCATGCGCTTTTGGTGATGCGTGTGATATCAAGTACATAGTGCTGCGCTGAGATGGAGAAATTATTCGTGTGAGATTTTTGTCTGCACACACACACACACACACACACACACACACACACACACACAGAGTCTAACTTTGGTCTTTGGTCTGACCAAAAGCAGAAGAATACTCTATGACAGTTGACGGACATCACTTCAGGTCACTCACTTTCAGCTGGGGATCCAGGCACTTCAACAAACAAAATCTCTACCCCATGGACTTTTCTGTCTCAGTTTCAGAGTGCATGATGCTTTACGCTGCTTTAAACCAGATATGTCAGCTGTCTGTGGGTGGAACTGATGTATGGTGAGCGCTTTCCTGAAGGATGTGAGTTTCTCTCGGGCCAAGGAGCGCGTGCGTCATCTGATTTGTGCCAAACACCAATCCAGTGCACGACGCACACGAGGGGGGGGCGGATTCCGGGTTTGGTGACGGGGGGGACTTCAATGGATTCAGTCCAACACAGTCTCTTTGAACATGCATGTTTGTCTGTCACACTGGTCGAACAGATTCACACACACACACTCACACACACACACAATGCCTGTCTCTGTCTGTCTGTCTATCTGTGTCTCTCTCCCTCACACACACACACACACACACACACACATACACGAGGGCCTGACCTGGTCTCCGAAACCACATTCTGATTGGCTGTGTGCGTGTGCGTTCCTTGTGCTGGAGCCCAAAGTCCCTTTTATCAATGCGAGATTGAGGAGATCCTTCACCCGTCTCTTGTGGGGCTCGTCACGCTTGAGTGCATCGCTGTGAAATGTGACGCGTTCTGATGAAGGATGAACTCTAATGTTTATGACGTTCCCTTCATTACGATATAGGTAATCAACAAACGACAAGAGATTCATGAATCCAAGGCACAGCCGAGGATTTGATTGATCTCCTGTTGTCTTTTGTTTGCTGTTGTAATTCAGGGCAACCAAAAGTGCACAAGTGTCAAACCATTTGAGTCAAAAGGGTAGATTACTTGTGCTGAATCTCCGGTTGAGAACAAAGGTTGCCCCTGACGACCACTCCATATGAATCAGATCGGCATTGCGCATGCTCCCCCAGACTCTCCACCGGCTGACTGACCTACTTCCCGGCTCTGTCTCATGGTGAGATGTTATCAGATCCGTCCTCAGCCGGCGGAGACGCAGAGCGACGGGTCCGGAGGCTCCGTTACAGGGGCTGATGGAGCGATTCAACGATAGCGGTGAGTCGCAGGTCCGAGCGAAGACGGCGGCGGGGGGGAGGGGCAGGAGGACGGAACTGCCGGGGTGGTGCAACCAGGGAGAGACAGTGTGGGTTCCAGTTGTGATGGACACTGGAGAGGCTGGGGGAAGGTCAGTGAGAGACGTGATGGATACTGCAGTGTCGTAGGCTAGGAACACACTCCCAGCGACGCAGCAACCAGCGTCATGCTGTGACGTCGCCCCATTGGGTTTGTATGGAGGCTGCTGTTGCGCCAATGGGGCGACGCCACAGCACGACGCAACATTCAGTGTGTCCGCACCCGTAGTCATCGCTTTCTTTGCACACAACAGAGGAGCTTTGGGAGACACGCCTGCAAGATCCGAACTGATGTGCATAGTTCCGTGTGCTGAAACAGAACTGCAGGCTGTAGCTCTTTGAAAACAATGGTGTGTAACACACGGGGGTATTTTGGTCTTACCTGGACACTCAAAGCCTAGACTCTACTGTGAGTGCACCACGCTTTGTGGACCATTTAATCGCAGAATGCGGTACAGGACTTCATTGAGAGCATCCCACGAGAAACGAAACAATCTGTCACACCATGACTGATCGGAACAGGCAGCTCGCACCGGACTCCTCCCTGCACATCTCCCAGGAGGGAAGCGCATAGTGCGAGCAACTGAATGATGCACTGTTGTGTGCGGTTAGCCCTGGTTGGGCTCTCCGTACACTCAGCATCGCTTATGGAACCGCAGTGGTGCAGCCTCAGGTTCCAGCTCAGCTGCACCAAAGTAAGAAACTCAATATGTGTATTGCATGTTCATTCTTACTCAGCCAGAAAGATCTCTCTTATATGGGGGGCAACTTAAATAGATCGGCATGAGGTGCTGCCTAGAAGTGCAGCTTCAGCTTTACCCAGCTCCTCAGAAGCAGCTCTGCCAGGTACTCAGCCCCTCGCTGAAAGCTGGATTACTCGCGTGGGAAGAGGTGAACTCTTCCACACGACAGCACCCTGCAGGGAACCCTCCTCATCCGCCTGGAATGTTTATGCCGAGCAGCTGACGAAGGCCAAGAAGTCAACTGTCAGGGGAAAGCCTCTCCCAATCCGGTCTCTGCGGTGGAGAGAGATGCTGTGAGGGCAGCGGTGTCACCCGCAGGAATAGCGCTTGTCAATGGGGGATTGAGCCGAGAGAGCGATGGGCGCAGCCGGGCGCTCCGAGGAGAGATAACCTCCTTTTGGAGCCCGATTGGAGTCAAAGAGGCATGAAGGTGCTGACGTGGTCAGGAAGGAAGTTGTTATCTGCTGCAGAATATTCGGAAGAAAACTCTTGAACTCAAACGTATCGTGCCTGGGCTTTTTACACACACACACACACACATGCACACACGCACGCACGCACACACATACAGTGAGAGAGAGAGAGAGAGAGAGAGAGAGAGACAGAGAGAGAGAGAGAGAAACAAAAAAACAAAGCACTTGCTGATATGTGAAATATTGCTCTTGATGTTAGAAACAGACAAACACAGCACACAGCCCGACACACATGCGCACACGTCTGACCGCACACCACACACGTACAGCTGCACACCACACACACGCACACACACACACGCACGCACACACACACACACACACACACACACACACACACACACACACACACAACAGAACACTGCAGCAAGCCAGCACTGTTGATGGTCCGACAGAGTTCTGATATGAATCTGGCCTGCAACGAGCTCACTGAAAGAAAATGGGAACCACAAAGCGCGCACATCGGACGTGTCAATCGCCCCAAAATTTCCAAATTGTCTGTCGCAACCTTGTACTCCCCAAGTTTGTTTTTTTTTTGTCGCTTGACATTCACGCTCACGTTCACGTTCTGATGACGTTCACATTCTGATGACGTTCACGTTCTGATGATGTTCACATTCTGATGATGTTCACATTCTGATGACATTCACGTTCTGATGACATTCACATTCTGACGACGTTCACGTTCTGATGACATTCACATTCTGATGACATTCACGTTCTGATGACATTCACATTCTGACGACGTTCACATTCTGATGACATTCACGTTCTGATGATGTTCACATTCTGATGACGTTCACGTTCTGATGACATTCACATTCTGATGACGTTCACATTCTGATGATGTTCACGTTCTGATGACGTTCACGTTCTGATGACGTTCACGTTCTGACGACGTTCACGTTCTGATGATGTTCACATTCTGATGACGTTCATGTTCTGATGACGTTCATGTTCTGATGACATTCACGTTCTGATGACGTTCACGTTCTGATGACATTCACATTCTGACGACGTTCACGTTCTGATGACATTCACATTCTGATGACATTCACGTTCTGATGACATTCACATTCTGATGACGTTCACATTCTGATGACATTCACATTCTGATGACGTTCATGTTCTGATGACGTTCATGTTCTGATGACATTCACGTTCTGATGACATTCACGTTCTGATGACGTTCACATTCTGATGACGTTCACATTCTGATGACGTTCACGTTCTGATGCTCAGCTGAGAGGAAACAATGGAGTTGCACACAGGAGGTGTCGGAACGCACCAAGAACAGCCGGTCTCCAGTAATGGACCTTGTGCGCGTTCGATTTAATCCCTCTCGGGTAAATCCAATTAAAAATGGCTTCCCGGAAGATAGCAGACCAATTTCAAGATGGACTCAAATTGTGTCGCGCGCACGTGGGAAACAAACGCATCAAACGTGGTTTTCATTCTGTTTTATCGCTCAGAGTGACACGAGCCAATTGGACTGAGAGCCGATGGTCATCTGATCGCCACTTCCGGAGTTGATGGTCATTCAAATCCACTGGACGCAATGCCTTTTCCGGAGAAATGATCGTTGAAGGAGGGAAGGGTCTAACCCAGTGGGCGTTGCCTCTGACCCAGCGAAGTAAAACGGAAGAAACTGTTCAAGAACTCCCCCAAAAGATTTCTGTCTTGTGATGAAGGAGCGATTCAGGGTTGTGTATTTCCACACACAATTTGCGGTGCACATGCAGCTGTGTGATAGGAAAGCCTCCTTATGAACTTCAAATCACACAAAAGAAATTCACATCATCCACAAATCTCAGAGTGCTGCAAACTGACAGAGTGTGTGTGAGTCAAATTACTCAAATGTTTGCTTCCTGGAAATCGTTTGAGGAGCGATCCAGGATTTTGTATGAATCTCCCTTCAACCTCATTTTCAACACCTGGACCACTCGTACTTCAAGCGAAAAGGTAGATCTGTCGAAGAACACGCAAAGAGACAGAGCACACATGAGGTTTCTCTCCGCTGGATCAGCAAGGCACAGACCCCCTGCTGTTGGGTTTCTAACTGATTGAGAAACGGACGCACAACGGACGATCGACGGGGAGAGTCTGTAGAGACCTTGGAAGCTGCAAACTGACCCCGAATCCTGCTCCTCCTCACACACTGTGAGAAATAAAGAGAACAATAGAACAATAGACAACGCATTCAGTCTACTGTGGGGAAGCGACCTTGACATTGCTTTTTCACAACCTGATCCTGAAGGAAAAAGGAGGACAATGGCTGGTCTGTTGGTCCCCAGGGCATCACTTTTCCTGTTTCATCAAAATGCTTCCGCTGTGAGGGCCAAGAGAGACTGGTTTGAGACACGATTCTCCCAAACGAGGCCAGACTATTGCCCTCCGCCAGTCTCAGATCTGACTCTGGACTTCCCTGTCACTGCTGAAGTTCTTTCTCACAAATTTTGTCCACACTTAGGCAGGTTTGGAACACTTCTGTTGATGGTGGTCGACCACAAGGCCACGTGTGATTTGTATGAATGGGCATTGTCTTGTGGAGAATGGGTCCGTCAACATTGCTGCGACACTGGAAAACAAAACCACCATCACACGTGCATGTTCTCATGTGAGAATCAGAGACCACATTCAAAAATCAGTTTTGCGTCTTTTTCCAAGGCAATATATTTCAGTGCTGTCTCACAGGGAATCTATCTATTGAGCTGCTCCCACAAAGCGGGGATGAAATGTTTCCATTATCTGGCAATCAGCATATTCATATGGCTGTCCGGCGCGCCCTGTGTCTCCCTATAGAGGGATGTGATGCAGCTCAACACCCCGCGAGCGTCGCGCGTCAGAAGTGCGTCCGCGCGGGAGGTTTTGTGACGCCAGCGTCTGAGGCACCAGTAACGGCTGAATCTGCATGGAGGGCTGGCAACAGTAGGAAAAAGTGGAAGAGATCTTTTTGGGGCCTTCCACGCATGTAGACTTCATTTGGTTTGAACTATGGACGATAGACGCGGAACTCTAACTTCCAATTCCACGCGCTTTTCTGTTGGTCACAGAACATTTGGTTCGAACAAGGAAGTCCTGTGCCGCGTTCTTGGTGTCATTTGCTTCAGCCGCCTGTCCTCCCTGCACACACACGCACACACACACACACGCGCGCGCGCGCGCGCGCGCAAGGGTCAGATGCCGAACTCAACACAGCGCGCCAGTCCCGAAATCGAGAGTTTGATTTCTCTACAAAAGGTGATTTGGCGTTCAAAATCTTGTGGAGTCGTGGGCAACTGAACGCCTGTCCGTCGAGCTGCACAGTCGTGCTGCCCTGAACTCAAACTGGTGAAATGTTGCAAAGACTGAGAGGCGCACAAGGTCTTGTGTTCTGGACCAAGTTTGGGTGGCACTCAGAAGAGCCAGGCAGCAACTGAACTGAACTGAGACTGAGACTGAGGAATAGGTCGAGGTAACACAACCGACACAGCTCTTCGGGACAACTGCAGCAGGAGGATGATTGTCAGAATTGACATTCATGAATAGATCCACATTTGCAGGTCCAAACACAAATGCACTCTTTTGTGTGGCGCTTGAAAACCCTGTTTTGCACATAACACGAAACATTCAATACAGACTCTATACATGCGATGGGACAAATGTCCTCAATCCATTCTGTCGTCGTCTCCATTCCCCTATTCTGTGCTGATATTGGAGCTGCGTGCTGTACAAGCCTCGCAGCGCTTTGTCAAATTGTCCGCCTTCCTTTTGCTATTGAAAGCCTGGGAACTCTGCCAGTCAGCCAGTCCTTCTGGAACCAGGTTCTCCACGCGTGTTGCGTTTTGTGCTGCAAGGGGTGTGTTCGATTGGACCGTAAATTTCCGGTCGAGTTTGCACCCACCCAAAACTGACTGAACCATCAAAAGAGAGCCTCTACTGTTTGCAGTGGAAACTTGCGGTCTGTTTTATATGGACCTGTTCGATTGCTTGCACACCAACCTGTACCAACCGCAAACTTGCGGTGAGTTTCAGGTCAATCGAACAGTCCCAAGGATGGCGCTGTGAAACGAACGTTGTGGCTCTTAATACCGGTGTAGACGACGTGGAATCGGCCCCAGGAGTCGCTTTCAGCGGTACTCATCCGCAGTACAACCCTGTGGGCCCGTCTGATGAAGAGTCGCTGTGTGGGGAACACAACGTATCGGGGCATCAGGTGTGGGGCTCACGTGGTATCATGGCGGAAGTGTGTGTGTGTGTGTGAGAGTGTGTGTGTGTTGGTTGGTTGGTTATGTGCACCAGACGTGGGTGGGTGTGGGTGTGGGTGGGTGTGTGTGTGTGTGTTTGTGTACGGGGAGATGGTTGTGTGCATCAGAAGCCTGGGTGGGTGCGAGGTCGAGAGGCAGAACACACACACACACACTCACTCACACAACAACAACCAGAACCACAACCTGCTGAGAACCTTGATGTCTTTTTGTTTTGCGTGTGCCAGAGATCCTGCAGCTGCACCAGTGTGTGAGTACAGTGTACAACAGCTGACGATCTCGTTTTCAGATTTGAAAAGTTTATACAAGGAGTCAAGCTGTGACATACATGCACACTCTACATCTCTGTCTGTCTGTCTGTCTGTCTGTCTGTCTGTCTGTCGTCCTTATCCTCCTCCTTATGCTCCTGTTCCTTTTCCTCCTCCTCTTCTCACTCCCTCTCTCTCTCGCTCTCTGTCTCTCTGTTTCTCTCTCGCTACCACAGGGAGCCGCCCCTGTTATACCTCTCCTCTGTGTAGATTCCGAGCGCTGAAGCGGAAGCTCGCAGTTTCCCCTCCACATTTATCTACCGCAGGAGTCCTAATGACCCCAGGTTTCCCTGAAACATGCAACTCTCCCATTTATGTGCGCAAACCAAGCAAACTCCGTGAAAACGTGTTTTTCTGTCGGCAACAAAGCAAGTCAGCGTGTAGAATCTGTTGGTTACGTCGTTCTCTGAGCCGTCCACAGACGCACTTACGATTCACTGGGGAATTTCCACATCTTTTTGCGTGCAGACAGTTTGGATTGCTGCTGTCATGTCTCCTGTTGTCCAAATTTTGAGTTATTGCTTGCAGTGCGGCACAAAATACTTTGATCCCCTTCTTGTACAGGTGCGTGGAAACGGATGTGGAAATGAGTCCGGACAGCAGCAGGTGTGCATTCACCAACTGAAACAGGGTTGGGGCCGTCCGTGTTTTTGCTGGAGAGACCAGTGCAAGGAGCAGAGTAGTGATTCTACTGTTCGTTGGATGAAAATCTTGTCTTCTTCAGAAGATAAAATGCACACGATCAATATATGTAGAAAAAGAACTCGTGTACCGCCATTGTTTTTATTACGTTGTAGGTAATCAACAGATGACAGGAGATTTATGAATCCAAGGCGCAGGCGAGGATTTAATCAATCTCCTGTTGTCTTTTGATTCCTGTTATGAGGCACAAGTCAGGGCAACCAAAAGTGCACAAGTGTCAAACCATTTGAGTCAAAAGTGTAGATTACTTGTGCTGAATCTCTGGTTGAGAACAAAGGTTGCCCCTCCCCTGACGACGTGCCTCACCGTGTGATCGTGGCTGGACGCGCATTGCCGTTATTCAGCTCAAGCAATGCTTGCATTGTCCTTTGTGCTTTTGCGGGAAATGGTTGTGTTGTGATGTTTGGTCTGTGATGACGTAACTGCAATCGCAGGTCTATCGTCCGCTGCCAGACGCGCTCGGAACCAACTTCCACGTGCTTCCCAAATTGGGGAGAATCAACATTTTGTTGATGTGTGAAGCTCGTCGGTTCGTTTCTCAACCCGTCGTCTGCTGTCGGAAGCCGAGCACATCAGACGGAAATATTTACAGCTGGGGTCTCGTTTTCATTCCTCAGCCCGTCTCCCTGACAACAGCGGCGGTGGTGCAGCAGGCTGTGATTGAAGGAGGCGAATCGGGGGTCTCAGTCAGGGCGAGCTCAACACTGGCATTGTTCAGACCCTTTCACATCGTCAAATCCCGTGAAACTGTCTGGCTGCCGTGCTGTCTTTTGTGGTGAAGCCCTGTGCCTGTGTTTGCATTACCTCTGTGTGTCTCTTCGCTCACTCACACACACCTTCTCTCTCTCTCTCTTTCTGGGCTCTCTCTCTCTCTCTCTCTCTCTCCGTTTCTCCCACGATCTTTGTATCAATGTCTCTGTCTTTGTCAATCTGTCTTTCTGTTTGTTTCTCTGTTTCTTTCTGTCTGTCTGTCTGTCTGTCTGTCTCTCTCTCTCTCTCTCTGTCTCCCTCCCTCTCTCTCTCTCTCTCTCTCTCTCTCTCTCTCTCTCTCTCTCTCTCTCTCTCCTCTCATTCTTGCTTGCACGTCTGAAAGCCCCGCCCCCGTGAAAACCAAAGTACCCTTGTCCCATTATAACAATGCTTCAGAAAGAAAACGTCTTGTGGAATTCAAACATCATCAGGTTTGTACGCCTTCCCCCCCTCAGTCACCAGTGATCCGTGTGTTAACCATCCCATCTGTTTCATGACAGTATTACAGTATTTCCCACGCCATGTGCGGCGTTCGTCCCGCTGACGGCCCGCGACGCTGCGTCGCTGCGCCGGGGAGATTATTTACTGCGGGGCTGCGGTCGCGGTTAAACGGCGCGCGGGCGCTGCGCGACATGCGGATGAGACGGGCTCAGCCCAGTTTTACCGCCGCATTATGGCGCAGATTACACTGTGTGAAAAGGCTCCTGAACCGAAGATTTGGTGAAGCGCACCCACGTTTTGAAGGTTGTCATGGTTGCACGTGCAGCCATCGAGACTGCCTTCAAAGTAAGGACACTCGTGAGCCAAACACTGTGTGAAAAGGGCGCCGGGAAAAGGTTGATGAACTGCAGAATGGGTGAAGACCAAAACAAACACAACCGTATTCACCCGTCTACAAGTCACATCCAAATAAATTTTTGTCTTGATTTTCTTGTATCAGGTCATCTCATGCCTATGTATGAGACGCACCCCAACTTTTGGTGTTCAATTTTAGGACAAAAAAGGTGCGTGGATACGGTACCTACGTTTGAACGTTGTCATGGCTGCGCAGCCATCGAACCTGCATTCAAACTTGGATACTCAAGACCCAAACCGCAGCTATGGACTGGCTTTCTGGTACAATTTGGTTGTTTGAGCGCAAGCGACGTAACCACACCAGAGAAACAGCTTTGCACGAAGCACCATGGAGCGTGCTGAAAAACGTGGTGCTCGCAAAATCCATGGGTCTCCTGGTTCAGTGTTCCCACGGGAGAATGGTTCGCACTGTGAACAGATTTTCTCTAGGCGCGGTGTGTTTCAGCACCTTTTTGGACACCAAACGTGAGACGAAAAGAACGAGCGTACTCCTGAGCTCGCTGCATGGCCAAACACATGAGACTTCAGCGGTTTTCACATTGGGTGACGCGCGGTCGTTTTCTTGACGTCAGCGTCAAAATTTAACATTGAAACCAATGGCGGAATTTTTGACGCCGGCCCAAAAAACGACCGCGCGTCACCCAACGTGAAAACCCCATTACACCTGGCTATGTGATAGTCGTAACTCGTACAGTTTCACTGCACCATGATTGTGGAGATCTCACCACTGCAAAAACTGACCTGGCACAGAGGTTGACGTATCCACGACACATTTCCGCAAATGCACAAAAAATGCAACCAAAATCAACGTGCGAGAAGCGCCCCTGTTTTGAGAGCGCACATTTACTGTCGGTGCAGGACAGGAATTAGTGGGGGATTAGACGTTCCGTGTTTTACAGATATCCACGGAAACCGTAATTGGGCGCGAGGAGCGGAATTTAAAGCAGGTTGCTAGGAGATGCAATTTTGATGCCAACAGCTCTCAGATGGGTGGAAGGGCCGGTTGAATGCAGTGAAATAAAGGGAATGTTCTGAGGAGGTCTACGCAACAAACATTCCTGGAACTATCAAGACCCGTTCCTTGAAGAAATGTTTCTTGACATGAAAGAACTCAAGACCGCAAGATTCTTCTTGCCCTTTATAAAGACAGTTGCAACTCTCCAATCCACACACGTTGTTCTGTTCCCCAAGGAGTGGCAGAGCCATATTTCATCACCTAAACCCCAGTGCTCCCTGCGAATGACGTGGTCGGCATGTAGCGTTGTTCCACTGGAGCCAAACCCTCATCAGGATCCACCACTGGATTTTCCAATTCTTGGAACCAAAACCCTTCACACAAAACACAAACACCTGCGCGCCAGACGGGACTTTGTGTGCTCAAAGCCTGGGCTCAAAGCCTGGTCCTTCTCAATGGAATGTCGCGTTTGGCGTCTTTTACGTTGGGCGCTGACGGCGTCATCCTTCTCGACGTCAACTTCACTTTTGACGTCGACTGCACATTTGCAGTTCGTGAAGTCTATGTTGACGTCACTTTCAACTTGAAAACAAAGTTGACGTTGACGTCAAAAAAGTTGCCCTCGACGTCAAAGTCGTCACCAACGTGAAAACCCCTTTTCTCTTTGCAGCTCCGACGAACCTGTCTGTGCGCGGGTACAACCGGACGGCGGCGAACCTGTGCTGGCGTCCCCCGACCCCCGGCACCGTCCACCGCTACATGATCAGCTACGCGCCTGCAGGTGGGTCAGTCAGGAAAAATAGCTCCATGGAACTCGCGGTGATTTGAGGAAAGGTTTCTGATTTGGGTTGATTTTATTTGGGTTGCTCTGGTTTGGGTTGATCTGATTTGGGTTGCTTTGATTTGGGTTGCTTTGATTTTGGGTCGCCTTTTCAAGCGATCCCAAATCGCGCAACCCTCCCCAAATCACCTATAAATCCCGTCACCAAGACAGGGTTCTCACACTGTACAAAAATGGTTCCTGTGAAATTACACACAATGACTTGTCCAGATCTCAAGAAAGGAGTAGTGTGATTAAACGGAAACCCATTTTGTAAGGTGAGAACACATTTCTACAGTGATGCCAGCACACGTGCACGACATATTGGTGGTCGCAGAGTTGATTCACCTGTTACTCCTGTGGAAATTGGCCAAGTCCGGTGGCTCAGTGACTTTCGGTCCAGATTCTCCCCTGAGCATACTTCAGCCTGAAACTATGACGAAATCCCAGCGCCTGCTGTGACTGCTGGAAACACAGGACCCAGACTGGAGGAAAACAGTCCTTGGCACGTGAACATTTGGAAGTCATTCCTCACTTCCATCCCCGTTCAGCAGCAGACGAGATTTCATGAAAGCTCCATGCAAGGCACATCGTCAGGGGCAACCTTCGTGCTCAACGGGAGATTCAGGACAAGTAATCTACAGTTGTCAGCGAAATGCTTTGACAGTTGTGCAATTTTCATTGCCCTGACTTGTGCCTTACAACAGGTTATCTGATGCATGGAGATTTTTCATAACCTCACCTTCGGCTCGAATTGCACAATTTTCCTTGCATCCCTTGATTGCTTACCTCACCCCCAAAAAAATAACGAAATCTCACTCGCACTCAGAACACGTGACCTTGTCCTTCAGGTCGCCCTGACTACGTGGGTACCAAGACGCTCAACTCACGTTCCGCGGACGCGCAGCCGCTCACGACGACGTGCTACGTGCTCAGCGCGCTCACACCCAACGAGGAGTACTGGGTGGAGGTCAGGGCGTTCGAGGGCGGCACCGGCGTCCCCGCCACCACCTACTTCCACACGCGCATAGACGGTAAGGGCGGCGTTCCCGCCGCCACAATGTACTTCCACACGCGCATAGACGGTAAGGGCGTCGTTCCCGCCACAATGTACTTCCACACGCGCATAGACGGTAAGGGCGTCGTTCCCGCCACCACCTACTTCCACACGCGCATAGACGGTAAGGGCGGCGTTCCCGCCACAATGTACTTCCACACGCGCATAGACGGTAAGGGCGTCGTTCCCGCCACAATGTACTTCCACACGCGCATAGACGGTAAGGGCGGCGTCGTGCTGCTGTCCGCCACAGGCTTCGTGGCTGAGACGTACACGTGAGTGGAGACGAATAAATCGCGTGGTCACGTGCAAAATTATAAGTTTCAAAGACATGGTACAGGAATGGCAGTTTTCACAGAAGAATGCACCCTTACAGTGAACTTCCACCAAAATGATTCAACCATTCTTAGAGCGTTGATCAACGAGCACGTTGAAAGGAAAACTTTTGTTGCACGTTGAAGAAAGGCTTTTGTTGTGACTCCAAAGAAATAACGAGGTGTCACTACGAAAAGTTTTGGAACGAGGAAATTTTCACCCACCCACCCTCCCTCGTTGTTCCTCTACTTCCCAAGGCGTTCCAACACACTTCTTCATCGCTGTGGTATATCGCACAAAAATCCCTTCTCCAAGTTCGTACATCTTCCCAAAATTCCTCCCCCTTTCTTTGCCTCGATCCGACGGAATTGATGATGTTTTGTCTCAATAATTCGTGAGTTGGTGGACTCCCTATAATGAATTTCGTCTGCCCAGACCAATAAAATTGCAATTGGGAGGATTTGCCCGTTTCTCCCCCCTCGGAGCTAACCCCCACCCCACCCCCCTTAACGACTCCACTTTATCATAAACTACATTAGCGCGCCTCCTTAGCGTCGCCGTCTCAAAATGGGGACTTGGTACCACACTGCAAAAATGTTCCAAAGGGATGGCATTCCGCTGAAGCTCTCTTGGCACTACTTTTTGAGAGAATTGGTAGAGATTCTTGTTCTGGTTGCGACAGAAGCAGCGCAGAAGTTCCGCACAATGTTTTTCGTCCTTCTGCCCAGAAACCAGGAAGACAGCCTCACACACGCACTTTCCGCTGGAATGGGAGTGCAATGAAATGATCCATATTTGAGAGTGTATGTTGAGAAGCAGAGTTTATGGCTTGAGAAATTAACTTCGCTTTGGAAGCAATTTGGCAGAAGGCAGCAAGAGGCGCACTCCATCACGTGTAATGTTCATGAGGACGCGCAGGAACAAGGCGCATGCGCAGGCGACGTCAGTCCACCAGCTGGGCTCAAACACAAGTACCTCCTGTAGGAACAGCAGGGGGGGTAGACTGTCCGATTGTGCCTCCCGGTGTTATGAAATGGGCTGACACCCAAAATCAGGAGGCATGGTGTGAGGGTCCCAAGCTTCTGCCCAAGGTCAGACAAGTCTAGTGGCAGGCTCCTTGGCCCCCCAGGCCTTATTTCAATTCTCACCTGAAATGGCCAGACACTCATCAAGGCTCTGAGTGGCCTGTGCCAACTGATATCATGTGTGAGTTGAAATGAGGAGGCACCCCGTGTCAAATATTTGGGGTGTCTCCCCATTTCATTCCACAGGGGTGTCCACACGACTTCAGAGTCTTTGACACCCAGTCTCATCTGAAGCAACTGGTCCCAGGCCAGACTTGATGAAGACTCATCTGTGCAGCCGTGCCGAGACAGAAACTTGTTTCACTTGACGGTGAAGCCAACCGCGCATATTCTATTTTGGTGCAAAAAAGCCTAAATCCACGGACGCACATTTGCTTGAAGGCTATGTGGATGAAGGTGACAGAGTCATTTAACTGGAGTGATAAATGGGACAATCAATCAATTGACCTCAATTGGATTTAATCAGGTCATTAAATCCGCAAAGTGGATCGGGATAAAGACGTCCACATACAGCCCTCACGGGGTTGAAACTTTGAGGCAAAAGTCGGGTGGAAAGAGACGGTCACTCTGTTGGAGAGTTGGTGCAGCTTGACCAATCACGCTCAATTTTGCAGCTGGGCATCAGGATCCGCGGGTTCTGTTCCAAGGCTCTCACACTTCATCCGGAGGCAGTGATTGTACGGAGTTTCTCAGAGATAGCTACCCTCAAAACATGATGAAGGAAGGTTCCGTCTTTGAAAATCATTGTTTGTTCTGATGGACAAGAATGTGTCGGGGTCATCGGGCCCTTCATCTTCCTTGGGGAGGAGTGGTCAGGGGACCAGACTCTTGTCACGTGGGTCCGCTTCTGTCAGAGTCCTCTGGGTCCACTCGTGTTGGAGTCCTTTGGATCCACCAATGTTGAATCCCTTTAGTTGTTGTTGTTGTTGTTGTTGTTCGGGTTCCCAAGAACTGCCCCTGCCCACGTTGGAGTCGCCAGACAGTCCTCTGGAGTCATCTGACCCACGTCTGGATCCTCCAGGTCCACACCCGTCAGAACTCCTGGATCCTCCCAATGTACCTCTGTTAAATTTCCCACGCTGGATTCCTGACATCAACCCCTGGAACCGCAACGTCAGGCCCACTGGCTCTGCCCCCATCCCCGCACTGCTCGTGTGATGGACTGTGGCTGTAGCCCCGACCCCCTGGCTCTGCCCCTATCCCCTGGCTCCACCGCTATGAGACCCTCTGGCTCCACCCTATCCCGCTGTGATGGACTATGGCTGCAGCCCTGACCCTCTGGCTCCACCCCATCCCGCTGTGATGGACTGTGGCTGTAGCCATGACCCCCTGGCTCCACCGCTATGAGACCCCCTGGCTCCACCGCTATGAGACCCCCTGGCTCCACCCCCATCCCCCCTCCGCTCGTGTGATGGACCTTGGCTGTAGCCCCGAAGCTGTTTGGTGCTGAAGACGCACAAGTGACGGGGCTAATGGTGCATTCTCCCCCCTCCCCCCCCGACACCGCGGCCACTCTCACACCTCACGTCTCCAGAAGCGCTCAAAGAAACTCCCACTACAGTGTCTTCTGATGAGGGGTTTTCACACAGAGGGCGCAGCGTCAGAATTTTTACGCGACGCCAGGAACGGACTGGACCGTGAAGCTAACCATTGGGCGTCACACATGTAAAATTTGACACCCTCACGTCAAATTTTGACGCCAGCGTCAAATAATCTGGCTATCTAAAAACACCTAATTGCCTTCTGTTTGAAAGCGCAAGAATTGTGCGAAAAACCTGCTGTTTACGCTGTAAAGGAAACACGCCAAAAAAGGGTTTGTTGTCCTTGAGCGTTCCGTCTCGCTACGCTTATGTAGAGTTCCTTTCTGAGAGTGCGGCTCCTCCTTAGATAGGATCGCCACGCTCCCGCAGCTCCTTGTGCCGGATTGGGCTAATGGCAAGTGTAGCAACACGCGGCGTCAGGGAAATGGGGTCGCGTCCCGGGCTAATAGTCTCGACGCCGCGTCGCATGCGAACACGCAGCGTCCGCAGCGTCGCGTCAACAACGTCCCCGCAGAAACAAACCAACTCAAAGGTGTGTTTGCAGGAACTGACTGCGAAACAAACGCTGACCCCTCGGCCAAACCGCGTGCGCCAGCGCACATGCGCACCAAGGTCACAGTGCACCAAAATGGGTCCCATTTATGGTTGTGTTCATACTGAAGTGTACGTGCACTACCATAATCATGGATGGGTTCTAACCCCAAACATGTACTGGCACATGGTGTGGAATGTCGCAAAAGCTGTGCGAGATGCGCTGGCGCACGCTGTGTGGCCAAGGGGTGAGACAGAGAAATGCTGAGAAACTGCTGTCAGCTGACTGCACCAAGAACGAGCTTCAAATTGGGTCACCTCGTTCCTTCCCTGACCTTCATTCCCGAGCGAGTGATCAAGCCCCATCTCTCTCCACGACAAGAATTGCAGTTGATCGCCAGTCCTTGGCGCAGTCCTTCTCAATGTCTGTGAACACGCATGATGAGTCCGCTGTATTAGCACACTGTATAGCTACTCCCAAGCGTGGTCATCTGACCTGGTTCCTTGAATAGCCAATCGAGTCCGCAGCGCATCTCACAGCTGCTTCTCTATCGTAATTTCCTGCTGATCTATCGCAATTTCCTGCTGATCGGAAGGGACGAAATGAAGATCGTGTCCGCACCATAGAAGACGGGGGCGCCTGGTGCACCCCCCGCAGGCGACGCGGTGTTTGTACCGTGTGACGCAGCGTCCGCTATTTCCTGCGCAGTGTAACTTCACACGTGGTCATCAAGCGCCACCTGGGGCGAGGTGATCAGGTCACGTGTTACTGCGAGGGACTGGCCTTTCGCGTCCGTGAAGCGGTTTTCACATTGGTGACGTGCGGTTGTTGGTTTGACGTCGGAGTCAAAATTTAGCGTTGAATCCAATGGTGCATTTGTTGACGTCAGCCCAGAAAACGACCGCGCGTCACGCAATGTGAAAACCCCTTGAGTCTCAAACCCTGCAAGCTGGACTGTAGCTGTGTGGTTTTTGCTGTTCCTTGACCCCAAAACCCATTGGAAGAAAGAGCAGACAGAACCACGAGAGCTTCACGTGGGAGACAGTACTCTGCGGGTCATGGCGTCCTGTGTTGTCGTGCGTCTTGAGCCGCTCCCCATTTCCGGTGCTATTTCCGGTCCGCCCCGCGGCGTCGAACGTCATGGAAACGCAGCAATCTCGGCGTCGGCGTCTTGTCCGCGGGACACGACGCGAACAGAGATCCCACACCAGGGACAGAATCCGAGCAGATTCGTGAAACTGGAAACAAGACGCTGCAAACAGGTCTCCTTGTTGCCATGGTTACTCAGAGCACCAAGTGGGAATCTTGAGAATACAGTGAACAAAACAAAGACATTGCCTCAGCAAGCAAACTAAAGCTTCAAATATTTTTGGAGCCTGAGCCTTCTGGCATCCACCAAACCCTCTGATTTGAAACAAAAAACACGGGCATCCCTCGTATTCCTCAGTGTCCAGTGGGAGGGAAGAGACGCTGCTGTCTCCCTGAGGAAAGCCACGGGGACCTGTCTCATTAGTCTCCGTGGAAACGAAGGATCCGTGACAGAAACCGCACAGTTGGTGTCAGGAAGGTAGATCCAGGGGGAGGGAGTGTGGAGGTGGATCAGGAGAGGAGAGAGAGGGGGGAGAGAGAGTGCGAGAGAGGGAGTCAGAAAGGAGAGAAAGAGAGAGAGATAGAAGAGAGTATGAGAGGGAGGGAGATAGAGAGAGATAAACAGGAGAGAGAGAGACAGAGAGAGAGGGCAGAGAAGAGAGAGAGGAGAGAGAGTGAGAGAGAAAGGGAAAGACAGAGAGAGTGAAAGAGAGAGGGAGAGAGGAGAGAAAGATAGGCAGAGAGAGGAGAGAGAGGGGGAGAGAGATGGGGAGAGTTCTGGGGAGATGTGAGAGAGACAGAGAGAATGGGAGAGAGAGAGAGAGAAGAGAGAGAGAGAGAGAGAGAG
>JAAUXT010098271.1_pt1 | contig 19507 bp, 22 predicted proteins | sample 7278171 | NCBI WGS metagenome assembly JAAUXT01 (sample SAMN14350112, study PRJNA611818) | marine sediment metagenome | isolation source: surface marine sediment (1.8m) | place: French Polynesia: Moorea | collected 2018-08 | reverse complement strand
GGGCACTTGGCCTCTAGACCAATCAGAAGGCTGGATTTTGAATTCTAGACCAATCAGAGGCCTTCCCGCCCTCATTATCTCTGCCCCATAGTGGGGGGCTCTTCTCTCCACGTGGAAAGCTGTAAAATTTCGGCGGACGTTACATTTGTTGAAACCTATTGGCGCAATGGGAATAAACGAGTCGGAGGTTGCTTTGTGGCCGCCACGAATTGCGAGTGAAGGATGAGTCTGACCAAGGTGTCCGGTGGGTGCTGTATCGAGCCCCCAACACATGGTTCCTCAAATAATCCAATATGGAAGCATGCTTTTCGCACCTGAGCTCAATCTGGTGCTGGTGTAGAACTTACAGACCTTGGGGGTTTTCTTCTTGATTTAGAGCCACTTTAAATGGACAGAGTGTCATTGGCTCCTTAAGTTCGTTTGCCACAATGGCAAACTTTGGAAAGAACAAAACTGTGACTGGAATATGTAATCTTTCCAAACTAATTGCACAGTCACCAAGTTCCTTTCCTGTAGGGAGGCGCTGGAGAGAATCTGTTGAACAGTTTTCACTTCGGAACCTCAAACCACTTGAAACGCGATGAAGTTTTCTCCCTGCAGTTGGGATCTTCACACGAGAAACGTTTGATTCATTGCCTTGCGGAGCTCTCGTGCTGTGGGAAGCTGCCGCGCTCTCGAGCTGCATAAATCAGATTTAAATGCGAATTCAAGATAAATGTGTGCACAGACGAAAAACAAAGGTAATTATTCTACAGAAGTAAAAAAAATCTCGAAAAATGACGTGTTGTGCGATAAATCCGAAATTTCTGCAAGGCATGCAGGGATGCAATTTCAGCAGGACGGCTCCAAGGACCACTCGTCCTGTTCCATTTTGGAGAAGCAGGAGAGCGTGGTTATTTACCCAAGCAGACAAAACTGCATCCATGTCAATATTGGTTTGCAATCTTTAAACACGAGGGAGAAAATATAGCCAATATTATGGCACTAGCGGAGCCTGAACAGGGCAAAATGCGAAGCTCAGGTGGCTAAATATTGAACCCTTGACAGTGGCATTCGTCATCAGAGTCGGCGAAACTTGAAGCACCTCAGAGACTACTCACCCACCTCGTATCTGGTGTTGATCAAGTTTGAACTCACGTCTTATGAAGGCTACAAGCGCACTAAAGACCCGCTTTTGGGAGCTTTTGGGGATGTGAATGAGTGCTTGATTCCCTGCAAAACAGAGAAAAGAGTGAACATTAGATGCCCATTGAGTTCGCCTGCTGGCTGCGAATTTCTGCTTTTCAATTCAGTTGGTGTTTGGCCTCTCCACAATGAAATAAGTAGGTACACTGATGTGATTATGAGATGCTCACAATGATGACTGATTGCCTCTGTTCGGTATAATTACAGGCTTTGAGAGCAGTATGACAATGTTAAAGTCCGCACTTTGATTGCGGCTCCGAAAAAAGGAGCTGCAGAAACATCCATCACGGGAAGCAGAATCATCTCTCCAGGGGTCACTTCTTGCGTTGCGGACGCGCTGTTCTATGAAACGATGATCCCCTGCGTGATTCCACGCACGGCGCATGCTATTCGCCCTCCCGTCTGTGTAACTGTTTCTCAAACAGTTTCAGTCCTGTAGACAGGCCCCTGATTTTCCAAAAATTTGCATTCCACCAGACTCTGTCTTTTTCTTCTCGTTCTGACAGACATTTGTGAGCTTCACTCTTCATGCGTCATAGAAGGTGATTTCTTGTCGCAAAATCACAATGGCAATCACTGCGAACACGACTACTGCAATGTAGACTTATCAGCATTCTGCAATCTGCGTCAGAACTGAGGAAAATGCAAATAGGTCAGACAATGGGGAATTATTAGTGTAACAAAGATCCCACCAGGCAACCAATTCAAGGGTTTCGCCTGCAGCTGCATTTCTAAAAAGCTAACAATTTCTACAAATGTGTTGGCAATATTTCCTATTTGCATCGATAAGCAACCCAAGTGAATTTCTTGAATCTGCAGCACGGAGACTGGGATTCGTGGGGAACAGCTACGAGTAATCTAGTTTATAGGATGAGCATTGTTGCAGCCCGTATCCCGGGGCTAAAACTGGAACAGAATGATTGCCATTGTGACTGCGATGTCTTGAGGGTTAAATGTGTAAATCACCCAGCGTTCCCCACGCAATTTCCTTTCTTCACATTTCCGCCACCTTCCTCCAACACGAATTGCGTACTATTCATAGTTTGTCGTCGTATTATCCCACATTTTCGAACTACAGACTTCACGTCCTCAACCTCCTCAAACGGGCCAGTCAAAATTAGAGGGCATGAAGGACTGCATGGAAAAATTCTGAAGTCCCATGTCATGGCTTGCGTGCAATCAGTCTTGCAGGAAGTGTTTGATCATTCCGTGCATTCAGTTTATTTCTTCACTTTTTACCAGGAATGAACAAAATTACATTTTCAAATTTTACCAATCTCTTTGTTCATATTAATGTTCGTTAGAAGTAGTTAGTTTCGTGACAAATTTCATTTGCTGCAGCATCAATCTTTATTCAGATAAAGCCCAGGTACCGACTTGCCATACCAAAGCATGAACAGATTTCTCCGTTCACGGCGCTTCCCGGACATTTGTCATCATTTGCCATTCAGAGCTGTGTGCAGTGTGCTGGTCTCAGCAGTCAGTTCCTTACAAACTACTTGTCCAATTTGAACTATTCCCGTCGTATTTCATCCTCTTTGTGGAAAATTCGCTGTTGTCCGAATGTGACCGTTTTCAAGAGAAGCTGTTTTGTCCGCCAGTATGCAGGTGTTGGCATCACTCGACAAGAAAAACCTGGAACACAAGGCGCTGTTCAGTGTCCATGCAAGGAATGCAATGTATGCAGGAGAGACGCACAAATTGGAAAAAGCAGAGCACAGAGCAAGGCCTCCAATTTCTGTTCACTTGAGATTCTGCAGGTGCCACAATTATTCTGCCCAGCACATGAAAATTTTAGCAGAAGAGCTCATGTAATATTCTCCGCAATAAGAAACTGTTTAATCCCACACCGAGCAATACGTCTGGTGTCCTTTCTCTTGCCCATAGCATGCATGCATCTTTTTTTTGCGAAACGTTCTGTATCGCTGTTTGCCATGGTGTCCAAACAGATCACTTTGGCTCAGACTGCAGCCTTTCACCGCATGATTTAGGGATATGAAGTAATTTTCTTCTCTTTGTTATGCCAACTATGTGGTGAGAGCAGCAATCTCTGGTGAAAGTTCTTTGTTTTGTGCAATTTTGCAGAGACAACAATTCATTAAACCCAATTTATGGCTGCCATTAGAAGCTGAACACATAAGGGAAATAATTTAGGGACATTCTTGATGTCGATGTTTCCCTGAGGTTTACCTCAATATTGGCCGTTGGAAAACAATAACAATAAGTCATTCCTTTGTCAAAGTGTCGGGCTCAGTACTTCCCAGATGAACCTGTGACACACGTCAGAAATTTCTGCCTGTCTGCGGTGTGGAAAATACCAGTTTGTGTTTGACCGACGAACTTGGGATGACTGCATTGACGCAGTGCATATGAAATCCGTTTCACTCTTCGTATGTTTGTTTGACGTTAACTGCAGATCTACAAATCTGTTGTTCTTGTTGTGGACGAATTTCTGTCCGCAAATTTTCAGCCGAATTTGTGCAACGAGTAAATGGCACTTCACACAAGAAAAGGAGCTGTCTCGACTTGATTTTAATGGTGTCAAGATGATATCAAGGGAACTAAATTGGAAAATATTAATTGCATTGAAAATCGTCGACAGCACAATGCTTTCTATGCCTGGAGTCCCAGCAGTTTCCACAGATGGGACGGGCAAGAAGATGTCAAAAATAAGGCGCATCTTCACTTATTCATGCTTGCCAGCCTTCTGTTTCTGCAGCACTCTGCATCCTGCTCGCGAGAAAACTCCGCCGCTGATGTGACCACAGCAACATTCAGTGAATAATAAATCTGAGCACAAAGACAATCAAAGTGTACGGTTCTTCTAATAATCCACGCACATAAGAGATCAAACAAATTTTTGATGTGCATTCGGACGCACACACAGCGAGCATCGGTTCACCATTATTCACTTTCCATCTTTGGAAGATTCGTATGTCCGGATTTGGCGCCGGAATTGGATGCCCGTTTCGTTTGCTGCTGAGCGATGAATTCAGCCTTGCTTAGAGAGGCAGCCCTTCCATTGTTTGAATTTTTGAACAACCTTTTCCACCAAGGACAAAGCAATTGAGACAAAGGAGTGTTTTATTACTTTTCTTGAAGCTGTCAGTCTTATATGGAGATGGCAGCACGGGTTTGTGAGTCACTCCAGAAGTCCATGTCTGAGTCGGGCCGTCCCGTGCCTGCGTGGATGAGGCTCGGGGCAGGTTCGCGAGTGGCTCACGTTCTTCCCGAGCTGCAGTACAATGGGAATTTACAATTTGCTGCAGTGAAGAAAATACGGCACTAAATTCGACATTCTTCGGGTGACTTTGAGCCTCCCCAATGCCACATCGATAAAGCTCAATGAATTCAGTGTTGCAACAAATCAAGCAATGTACAAGAAAACTATGATGGAGTTTTCGTGTTGAAGTGAATTATCGCGTTGGTTCAGTTCGGCGTGGCGCAAGTCATTGTGAAATGTGTTGTTTATTCAGTCTCGAAGAAGAATGACCTTCTCTCATGTTGGGGGCAAATATGCCGAAAAAGCAATGTGAAGAGTGGATTCAAGACCAGGGCCTTTTTTGGACAGAAGCGGAAATACGAAGAGGAAATGCAGCACAACAGAGGGAATCGGAGTGAAATCCTTCCTTGTGAAGAAATTAATATTGTGGTGTTATATTCTTCTTGGAAACAGCTTTTTTATGCGTGGTCACATCGATTGTTGAGTGATATTGAGTTGTTGTAAATATATTCGCAGTCAAGACAGAAATGGTTTGAAGGTTCTCAGCAATCTTCTGAAGCTGAAATGTTTTCCAGTTTCAAATGACTTCCTTAATTTGCGACAGCATTAGCATCTGAAAAGGTGGAAATTCAAATGATCAATTATTGTTTGTTGAACCGAACATGCAGCTGCCTTTGGGGAGTACGTAAATAACGAGTGCAAAATGAATAGAAGGAATTCAGGCAAAATACCACTCAGCAGGTGTCACATTACATCAATATACACCAATCAGATAAAAAAAATTTATCGCACCAGCTTAATATTTCATGAAGCTGTTTTGTGTTAAAGTTCTTGTTTGCGTCTCCCAAGAAGTGAAACAGTTTTGGAGTGGGTAATGCAGCCACTCAGTCTGTGTGTACCGTTGTCGTCACAAGCTTGACATTCTGTCGCCAGAAACGCAAAGCTCAAGACGAAGAATGACAGATAAAACTATTTTGGGCGTGTTGGTTCTTTTGCGCACCCAGCAGATCTACCCGTGCACGGAATGGACACAAATGAAACGGGATCCAGAGATACGCACACGCACACGGGGAAGCACATCACAATCGCACGTCGTCAGGAGGAAATTACGCTGAGAAAGAGGGAAGACAGCAAGAGGAAGATGTGTTTTGGGTTCAAAAAGAGCAAAACTGAGGGCACTGCAGTGCATCAACCAAGTATGAACCCAAGAGCAAGCACATTATTTGGTGTTCGTTGCGTTTGCTAATCCTGAAGAACACAACCTCTTTTCAAAGAAGAAACAAGGGGCGTAATTGTGTTACCACGGTGATATTCACTCTTGTCAAGGAATGTTTTACTCGGTAATTGAATTTCGTGGACTTGTGTCTCATAGCTCATTATTCTTATTCAACTGACTGTTTAGCAACGCAGACCACGTTTCTCTCATTCAGCATCACGTAAGGTGGCTGACACAAACAATAATGCAGTCAAGAGCTCGCTTGACGAAAGCTGTGCAGACTGCCCTTCGCTGAATCTGAAAAACAAAACGACCTGTCGTGCTGCTGTTGAAAACTTTCTTGCGAGTTTCATCAAATTCCGATCTGTGCTGTGCTGAAATCTCATCTGACTTGTTGTGAAGTCTTGTGATGAAAATGCTGTTTGACCCACCGTCCACAAAAACATTTTCTTCGTGTTTGTTGCTTTTGCGGCAAAAATTTGGGTGTTTTTGTCTTGCCCCTCAAAAACTTCTTCACCAGTGTGGACTATCGCCTCAGCGGCGTTCTTAAATTGCAGCAGACCTCACCTCCATTCCTCAATCGTGAGTTTGAAAAAAAAACAACATGAAGAGGTCGCGTCTCTGGACCTGAGTACAGATTCCACGGACGGAGAGGGGATCTGTTGCTTGGGAACATTTGAAACCCGCTTTCCGCACACGCATTTTCCTGCTTGTGGCGTGTTAATTCAGTTATCTGAAGTATTCTTTTTTTTGGAAGACTTGGAGCGGGCATCAATTTTTCAGATGATATTCTGGTGTCGTTGGAATGACTGTTCGCAGGGTAATTTAATTTGACTGGATGTTGCTGTGGAACTCGTTACTCTTATTCGACTCCGTACTTGGCAAGGCAGGACACGTATTACTTTCATTGCGGCACGTAATAAACCGGCTCGGCGTATAATAAAGTCTTTTGAGTACTCGCTCGTACAGACAAAATGTGCTTCGGAGGGGTAAATAATGTGACTCTGTTGCGTCTTACATCAATTTAGATCTGCGATCAAACTGCCATCAGATTGAACGTTGAAGGTCTCCGCTGACTTGTAGATAGTGTTTCATTTTGCCACGAAATCAATGGGAAACACGACAAATTCGTCCTGCACCACATTCCGCAGGACTTCCGTTGGCTCTCTGAAATGCCTTGTGTTGAGTGGACTCGTGTTTTTGTGGATACTACACGGGGGGAGTGAACTTGCGTATTTTTTCCCTGCACACGTCACGTCTTCAGTTACAAGTATAACAGACATAGAAGCTGGCACTCCTCTCATAGAAAAGGCACAGAAAGGCATAGGAAAGGACATCACCCAGAAAAGGGCACATTTGCACAAAAAAGTGAGAAGAATGCGGTGTCAAGATATTCACAGCGTATGCGTCGTGTTGCACCGCAGGTCACGCTTGATTCGCTTTCGTGACTGCAATTTTCTGCCACATTCGGGCTTTCGGGCCCCCTTACTGGCACCAACATCATCAATGTGGGTCAAGCGGACCCAAAAGATTCTTATTCACGGAAATTCGCCATAAATAGACCTTTTGTGCCCATATGAAGGTTGTGCGCTGTGAAGGTTGTTGGCAGACCAGACTTCACGAAGGGTCACAGCTCTTTGAATTTGACATTCTATGGCTTCGTTTCGGCGATCACCAGAATGTCAGTATCCAACACAGATATACTTGAGATCAAATCAGGACTTTTACGGACGTTGACTTGCGAAAGATGCCAAATTGGATTGGTCAGAAGTGATCAGGCATGCAGCTGAATTCCATTGACCAGATCTGCTGCTGTTCATATCAAGAGACCCACATCGCGGACAAAAGAATCTCCGTCTCTCTTCAGAGGTCAATTTTGGGGCTCCATCAACAGGTCAACAAAGAAACCATTTCTGTGTTCATCAGAGTGCATGCACACTTACACGGAGTACACTTGATGCGGCTGGCCTTCCCACGCACACAGTGTGTTGAGGCTGAAACGCCCAAACGGGGGTCTGCTTGAGAGACAGCGAGTGTGAAAGGGAATTTGTGCACTGGATGATGCATCACTGAACATATTGCAGCTCTGTCAAAACTACAAATCGTGATTTTGCACACGCAAAAGTAGAAATTGATGGTCTTTTCACAGGTACTGACTCTGTGTAACCGTGAAACTGTTTTTGTTCTCCTTGAATGCTCAGACTGTCCATCGAGGAGGCCCATGGTTGAAGTGAAAACTGTTTTGTGCGCAGCCTGCACTCCACTCGTCCCACTTGACTTTCGGAAAAAGACCGGTACATTCTATCCGTGTACTCTTGTACACTCCTCATCCTGCTGAACAACATCTGTCATCTGACAACAGTTCTGCCAAATTTATCTCTAACTGATTTGTTGCACCTGCATTGACATCCGACTTCATTTCCTGGAGGAAAATTAATGTATATCGTTTGATTCTGGGCTTCATGGAAGTGTGACTTGTCAGGTGCTTCGTTTCATGTCTGACTGATCTGTCACACCACACTGAGTTGCTTCGTTTCAGACAGCTGAAAGAGTGACAGTTGGCATATGGCCATTATCTCGTTCTCATAAACCATTCAGCTGCATGTTGCATGATTTCTCACCTTCATGTTGGGGGCTGTCCACAGTGTTAGCGCGTCGCCCTTTTCTGCAGGCTTTTTACACCAGATGCGTGATAGATCTATATATATACTATAGTACGTGTGTGTGTCCATGTCATCCGTTGGTACCGGTGGGAGAGCGGGCAACATGCGGAAGGTACGCAGATTTTCATTGAAACACTGGCAAGGAAGACTGTGATTCCACCACAAATCATGTGCATTGCATGTGTCTTGCAAGAAATTGTGCCGGATGTCTCCCAGCAGACCAAGCGCTGAGGACAAGGTGACTTTCAGGTGGATCTTTCTGGTCTCCCTTGAGCTTTCTGGTCTCCCTTGAGAAAAAATATTGATATGGCATGCACACCGGTACTGACTACCTGACCCAGAATAAGTAAAAACTGCAACAAATTTAGCAACACCCAATCCAACCCAAGAATTGAGTTCATCTGTGCCACATGACTGGTGTTATAATTATACAGCAAATGAAGTGAAAAAGATCTCTGAATGTCCACTGAGATCGGTGTGCACAACCTCATTGAAACTACACTGGGTGCATCACTTGCACCCATGTGGACGGATGGATGCAGCGTGCACATGGGAAGGCTTGTACACTTCGTGTGCAAGTGCGTGTGGTCTGTCAGGTCAGTTTTCGAAAATCAGCTTTGCAGGACCTGTGCAGAACTCTTACATGGGCTGTGTCGTTTGCAGCGCACGGTGGTCCTTTGCAGTCAGAAGCCACAGAAATGATCTCAATAAGTCAGCTGGGGCGCGTCCTTCAGCGTTGTTCTTTCGTGACAAGTTTTGAATATTTGAACAGTTTTCGAGCAAAAGAAGCCACTTCAAGCAGGCGTTGCTGATGCAGAGCAGAGCAGAGCAGTTTTATGCTGTCTTAATTTCAATTCATTGTGAAATTGCCTCTTTGATTGGATCACGGAAGCGATAGAGGACGTGTCTCGTCACGGGCTCTTGTGATGATTGTCGCTTATCTTATTACTCACTTCGTCCTTGTGAAATTGCATGAGTCACTTTGTTTTGAGTCTGATTTCCTACGTCGTACATTACATAAATTGGTGCCACGTTTGCTATTGCAAGCGATGAATCAGCTCTGTATCACCTTCTGCGTTCGGTGAATGGTGATCAATGCCACGGTGAGTAATCGCCGTTGTTACGCTTGCAGTTTATACAATACTCTATCAGGGCACAAAAGCTCCAACAACCAACAGGCTGATTCCGCTGATCAATTATTTGCATGACAATGAACAAGTACACCAACCAAAGCAGCTTGCACCGCAGAACAACGTGACTCAGAAAGAATAGACTGACAATGCAATGTGTTCTGGGAGACGAACAAACAGCATGAATTCTCGAGAGAATAGAAACACTTCGTAGAGCAAAATGACAGGAGGAAGAGTCAAACTACATGCCACACAACTGATACACACTACACAGGGCCACAATCACCATTTCAGTGTTTTCACACCCAAATATGTTCATCCCGCCATTCTTCTGTCTCTCTCTGTCTCTGCCATGGCCTTGAGCAGATCCATGTGTTCTCGTGTGCACAAATGTTTCAGAGACGCGCCTGACGCTGCGTGTTGGTCCACCCCGCTGTGCAGCTCTGTTGCGGTGCGAGACCTGCAGATCTGAAGGATCTGGCAGAGCACGCCATTTAATTTAAAAGTTCCACTTGCCAAGGATTGACTGGTAATCTTTCTTCCCATTTGTTTGAATTGTTGTCTATGTTTGGCATTTATCAACAACAGACAGAATCAGACCAGACAGAAAATGTGACTTTGGTGAACTCATATGCCTGTCTTTTTCCAATCTAAATTCAACTGCAACAGTTTTGTGTGAATCTTTTGTGCAGTTGCAAGCGAACCTGAGTCGGTCAGGGAGAAAAGCAAAAGGGGACGAGAGTGCATGATACGTTCGCTAAGGAAAGATAACTGACATGAATGATGGCGCAAACAAGTTCAGGAGGAAAACACCTTGGAGTCAACATGAAAAAGGTAGTGCTGATCTGTGCCGTGGATGGATCTATCTCCAGTGATTTATAACTATTAGATCTCTAATCACACCGTCCAATGAATAATAAGATGGTACAACTCAATGGAAGTCATAAATCTCAGGGTAACGAAGGAAAGGCTGTGGAGAAAATTTTAAAGTATGTCTCTGGTTGATTTAGTTTTGCCGTTCGGTGTACAGGGGCTGAGTAATGAAAAGCATGAGCCGTCATACCGAGCGCAACTTGCCATCCTTGATCGTGCTCCCACATCCTTTCTTCCTCTCAAACAGGATTTGTGCCAACATCTATACATGAAGCAAACATTTGCAAATCAGGATCCGTTTTGGGGTTCGAAACACAACAGCCTGCATGCCTCGTGTCTGTGTTTGCAGGACAAATCACTGTCTTGTGTTGAGGCAACAGTCTAAAGATTGAAAAGGACATAGAATCGAGTTGGAAAACTCGGGTAAGTGAACCAGTGTTTGTGAAGCAAAGACAAAGAAGGATGAAAGCACAAGAAAAAATGATGGATATTACTTTGTACATTAAAATCGATTTCATGGAGCTGGCTCATGTCTTGCGGTCACAAGGTTGCTTTCGCTGATAAATCTCACTCAAATAAACATTTCTGACACACTGACTGGATTTGGACATAACCTCTATGTTTACTCAAACACGTTGCCCAGTGAGATGCATGAAGAAATTATGCCACCGAGTATCAACACTGCAGGTTTGCTTGGAAAGGGATTAGCCAAGCATGCCATTCAATTTCCAAGTTGAACACCGAGGGCTTGCGCTACTGATCCTTCAATACATCCAATCTGTATCAGCTTCTGAATAATTTGCTTTTCCCATCAGACAAGGATCACATAAAGTTAGTTTAAATGTGCAAATCAGGATCAGCAGAGTCGAATGTACACGTCAGACGCTCTTGTCCTCCACTGAGTGAGGAAAAGGCACCCAGCTTGAATTGAATGTGTTGCAACATGTTGCCCTCTCACATGCTTCAAGATCTGCATATGGTCTGGAGGGTAAGAAGGCGGAGAAACGTTCATTTCTTTTCAATCCAACGACGAAACAACGCACGGAGCTGCGCTTTTCTGTCAAAAGAGCGCACACAACTACGATTCGTTCGCACCTGTGACGCGTGTACCATCTTCTCAGGAACGACGGGAAACTCACGAGATTGGTTCCATTTTCGTTCGCTCTTTTCTGCTGAAGGCATAATTTTTCAACTTCTGCTGCACACTTGTGCAAAAACAACTGATGACTTTCACGGAGGAAATGAAGACGCCTTTAAAGTTCATGCACATTTAAACATGATGGAGGAAATAGGAAGGAGGATGAAGTGATGAACGACTATGGTTTCAACTTTGGCAGTGTTTGTTGAGTTATGATTAATGTGAGTCTATTTCGACTTGTCCATATTAGGATCAGTGCAGCTTCACATGCCCTTTTCCCAATGGGTCCATCAGAGGCATCCAAGCATGAGACAATTTGGTTTCCCGTGTAAATGTTACACCCTGTGCAATTTGGGCCAATCCAGAAGCAGAGCGAGAGTTAAACAAAGACGGCCGTGTGATTCATTACTCTTCTTCCTGGGCCATGAAAGGATTGGCATGATTATGTCACGGAATTCGCTTTCAACAAGACCTGACAACCCTGTGTTTTTGTTTGTCACGTGTTCTCCCGTGCCATGTTTGTTCACGTTACGAAATAGCGAACGCATATCGAAAGCCACGAGTTGATCCGAACAGCTTCGGTTTTTTTGTTGCCACAAGAATCATCTTTGGTTCCTTTCAAAAGCAGTTCAACTTGTCAGGTCAACATCTGCATGGAATTGTCACTGCTGATCTCCACATCCTCGTATCCATAACATTGTGAGGCACAGAGACACAATCAATCTGGTCTGTTGATCCAGGACGTACAGCAAGGGGTTGAAGAAAATTTGTAATGAATTGTGAAAACATCCTGGGTCTCGTCGTGGTGAGTCTGCATGCGTGGCGATGAGATCTAACCCATCCGCTCCAACGCGGTTGTCCCAGCTTGTGTACAAGACCGCAATTTGCCATCGTAGAGCAAGTGTGCAGCCGTGCTGATTTCTCTGCTTTGTCTGATATGACTTGGCTCAAAGTTACTTGTATCACACCTTCCCCAAATCAACCAACTTTCATCCAATCCCACGCCTGATTCAGAAAACAACAAAATCAAACACCCCATGTAGCCAAGTACCCTCCCCGGGAATAGCAAAATCCCTCCTCATGCCAAAGTCCCCCTCCCCCTGCAGCCAAGTTACCCAAAAGCCAAGTCCCTCTCTGCCTGGGGCTGTAGTCAAATCTCTCTTCCCCTGCATCCAAGTTCCCCTGGTCCTGCAGCCAAGTTCCATCATGGCCAAGTCCTGCTCCTCCCCCACAGCCAATCTCCCTTTTGGTAAAGCCTCCCCCCATTGGTGAAGCCCCCACTTCCTGAGAAAATATGTTAAACATAAAATGGAGCACCAGCTCGTGCCTGGCCAGCAAACCCTCTGCGAGCGCGTTGCCTGTCCCGGTCACGATCTAGTTTTTCAGGATCAATGCAAGACAAGTTTACCAAGCTGCAAATGCATTGGCAAATAATATTGCTCCCTGTTTTCTTGTGCTTTCTCTTCCACTTCACAGCGCCACAGTTTAGTTGCAGTGTTTCTCAAATGTGTTTTGGCCTTCTCAGTGCAAATAGTTTTCAGTGGAATTAGTTTTTGATTCCAATGTGGTGCCACTTTTATCGTCTCGTGAAGCAGATCAACTGCTTCACATCTCAGCTGGACCATTCCACTTGACAGGGGACATGCTTTCAATATGAGACAAGAATCTTGTTGGATTCTTGCCGGGATGAATGGCAAAATTATGCCATTCATTGATCCGTGCGTCAAAAGTGTGTCTGTATTTGGTGAAGGATTAGAGAAGCATGCGACTCAATTTCAAAGTCGGACCAAAAGGGCTTTCCTAGCAGATCCTACCAATTTATTCACGTCATGTCTCCGAACTCGATGCGTACATGTCCAGTTGTACGAAGGTTGTGGCTCACAACGTTGTGCAGTTGTTTTGTGCCCAAAACTGAGTCCCTTGAGCCATCTGCCATGTGCACCTGTGAAAGCACGTTGGCAAGTGTACGTGTCCTCGACCTGCAAGGGGGGGGGAAGGAAACTTGCTGAATGTTTCAAATTTCTTGTGTCACACATCATTTTGTACTTGATTCAGAGGACTTTGCCACAAGGACCATTGAATTGTGCCAAATAACCATCCACACTGCAGACAAAACAGTCAAACCACGTCGACAAAATCAACACAACATGTCGATTACACATGGGCTTACCTTGCTCATAATTGTTTTCCTATTGCAGTGTTAAAATGTACAGCTTTTTGAACCAAAGTATGACAAATGAGAGTGTTTTAGTTTTGACAGTCGGTGATGATTTATGTTTGATGTGATTGCAGTGTGGAGTTCCACTCCGGGACATAAGGGTTATGTTACGGTGCACTTTCAAAGTTGGGGCCAGACTCAATCAACATTTGCCTGCAGTTGAATCTGCAGGTAGTATTTTCCACAAATAAAAAATGGCACTGCACAAGACAAGACCACTGTTGGTTTGGAGACAGATCAAGGGGCACGCTGGACATTGCTGACTTAAAATCTTAACTCACCTCGATAGATCTACCTGTGCCACGTGAGGAACGAGCTTTCAAGACAAACGTTTCTACAAGGGAGGGGTGAGTGAGTGCAGTGACTACAGTGTAAACTACAGTGTGAATAGACAGACAGACACACAGACACACAGATGGGAAGAGGGCACATCTACACTGGCACTTGCTGAGATTCACTCCTGTGATGTGCACTTCTCACTGCACAGCCACGCACCTTTGAGTACAGGGTCTTAGCCCGACAAAGCTCACAAGGAAACCCAGACATAGCCACAACAATGTCAGTGCAAGAACACTAAAGGAAGAAAAAATGGGGTTTTTTTCTTTGGTAAAATGGAAAGAAACACTGGTGAAGCCACTACCCACCACATTTGTTGCAATAACTATCAAGTCACGTGACTCTGGGTGGGTTTCTTCTCTCCCTGACTCGACGGAAAATATTCTTCCCCAGGAAAGGAAGTGATTCACTTGATATCAGGATGTTGCTGTCATATCTGGTAGAGTCTACAGCTGAAGGAGTCCACCTGGGTCTCAAACCTGCACATGAGAAGCTCATGAGAACCTCTCACGACAGACGTAAACGAACAAAACTCACTTCCGGTTTGTCTCGACAAGGAGTAAAACTCGGTCGGATAAAGCTGCTGAAGCATCGTAATTGCCCAGAAATGCTAGGAAAAACACAACAATTGGAAATCAGTGCTCACGTGTGTCCTTCTGAAAAGTGTAAACATAAAAAACACCAAGGTTCGTCCCCCAACAGAAAGCCAACGGAACCACGCAGCAGCCGGGGCCAGGGAGACGCCGAGAACATCAGACATTGCAAAAATATTCATCAAAAGAAGACAAAGAAAAGCTGACAAAACTTTTCAAAACAATGTTCCAAAAGGTTTCATAAGAAAACGAAACATCTCTGTGCACGCGTTTCGTGTGCGTGGACTCTTGACCATTGGTAAGAAGGTGTCAAAAGCAATTGAGAGACGTTTTTGCGTTTGGGTTCAAGTCCCCAAGTAAAGACAAGAACTTGTTGATGTTGTGGGTCGAATTTGATTCAAGCAACAACAACAACAACAGTTTGGAATCGCAAGGCTTGTTGTTGACTTCAAACAGCGCAACTCAGCGTGCAGGAACTCTCTGCAGCATCTTCGGTTCGCCTTCAACGTGCATTGAGTTGTTGCTCGCTCGCTTTCTGCGCGATTTGTTCGTTTTCAAACAGTCCTTTCATGAAGTCTGAGAAATATCGTATTTCGTGTGCACAGAGGCCCAGAATGAGAATCTATCCATCATCATTAGTCCAACTGTACGAGCCTGTCATGGAAGAAGCTTCCTTCTCATCAGCGGCCACTGAACACCTGGGTCAGACTTCAAAATTGCTTCAGATTTCAATCAAAATTCAAAGTTTCGGCGTTTGAATCGTCCATCTCAGACGACCTCGAAATATGTGTGGTCCTCTGTGAAGTTGCCTTCAAAGAACACGCAAGAAGACAACTGAAATTCAGGGTGGAACAACCAAACAGAGTAAAGGTTCTGCTCCAAAAAGAGTGAAGAAATTCTTCGGCCACGAGTGCACCAAGAGCATCCTGGGACAATATTTGGAGTCAATGAACGACAATGCTCCTTTGCTCGTTAAATTTATTGGTCTCAAAAGACCCGGCTTTGTCTGTTGCAATTTCTTGTTTCCCAAGCCTGTAATTGATCAGCCTGGGTGATCCTGACGCTTTGTGTGCTGAAAGGCTGTGTAGAATACTGGTGACCTCTTGTTTGATTGTGAGTTTGCCCACTGAACCGTTTTGCTTGCTTGTCACCATTGCAGGCATTTTCTCTCTCCCCGCCAAGTGACAACTGAAACAGACACTTGAAATTGCGGGCCAAGATCCACGTTCACAGGCTGCATAGACATCTTACGGACAAAGCTTCAGCGTCATAATTAATTGTTCAGCTCAAGTTTCAAATTTCCTTTCATTTATCATTTGATTATCATTCTGCTGCCGTTCTTTTGAAAATCCAAGTTTTCAGCTTGACTGCTTGCGATCGTCTGAAGAGACGGCAGTGAGCTGTTGTCAGTCCCGACTACTGCATTTCTGCGTGGCAGTCAAGACTAACTTCATTCCTTTCGAGTAAGACATGCAGTGGGATGGCACGCCGTTGTCAATTCTCTTTGTACTGGAGGCCCAGGTGTCAGATGACTGATTGTCAATGATTGCTTTGTCTACTCAGGGAATCCAATTCAGCTGTAACTGTTGATGAACATAAAGGTCAATCTGCACACGTAATGTGATTTAGCTCTTGGGATAAATGGAATTGGACTCGGCTATTCTTCAGATAACTCGAGTGCGTGGAGTGTTTTGAAATAAAGGATGGGCCTTGGTGTCCGGTCCCACACTCGAGAAAATGTACCCCAGTAGTGAGCTGCAACCGTGATTCCCTCAGCAAAAATCACGAATGATCACGTTCTTCTGACAATAACGTGTACCATTCTGCACAAGCTGGTTCTGCTTTCTTGAGCGCAACGTCCGACGACACAAGAACACGAAGGACATTGCACAACCGAGTTCCAAATCAAGGGGCTGTACAGGATTTAGTCAGAAGATCTGAGTCTGAAGGGGGCGATTTCAACATTTGGCAAACAGAAAGGCGCATTTGTACCAGTGCTTTTGTTTTGTGGCAGAAATGTGCGTGTGTGTATGTGTGTGTGCGTGTGGTGTCAGACAGCGCTCCCAAACATCCACTCGCGGAAATAATTCTGAAATTGGAATGAGCAAGTGAACGTTGCTTTTTCCCCGGTAATTTTGAGTCCCATCAAGTGGTTCAAACCAGGGTTTGGGCTCCTTGGGATATTATCAATCTTGCAGGATGTTGCACTCAGGTTGGGCAAAGTTGTTGAGTTCATGCTGTTCCACAGAAACGGGGATAACAAAGTGTACTCGTCCTGATGAAAAGATTCCATTCTCAATCGAGGAGAAATCGCTAGAAAAGCCCGTGGTTGTTAGCAGAATGGCTTAGTGCAATTCCATTTGCAAGAAGACTAAATTGAATTACAGCTTTACCTCCAGACATTGTGTTTGCCAATGACCAGAATTGAATTGTGTTGCACATCAGAGAAAGCAGTCGGTCACAATCGGTCCTCCTCCAGCTGCATGGCAGCAATGGATAAAGGAAATGAGAATACTATATTTGCTTACTTTTTGCGCACTTTTCTTCGTTTTGGATACTGACAAGAACTCTTGGAAAATGTTTGATATCATGTATCACATTCCACACGGAAACCGAAAAAAAGATCCGGAACAGTGGAAAAGGACGCTTGTGCTGTAGAAAGCGCCAAATCCTCGACATCTTCCGCTGAAAAAATGATACTCTCTTGTCTTTGTAGAAGATTGCTCATTGTCACTGCAACATTCGTGTTCAGACCGAACATACAACACGTACGCACCTTTTCTTGAAAGAAAATACACATGTGTCCAAGTTACACACAAAGGAGTAATCTACAAACGTGAGACGAAATTCTGCAGGCAACATAAATAATTAATTATTATTGCTGCAAAACAATTGGCAACCAGATGGTCACTGCCCCAAGAATTCCCTGCTGAGTGCAAGTTTCGCCTCTCCTGTGCACAAAGCGACAGATTCGAATCGACACCGTGCAACTCCACAGCGCCGTTGAAGTGGAACAAAATTTTTGCAGGTGCACATGGACTGCATTAGTCCAGTTGCACCTTGCATGCAGACTGACAGCAGCGGAGCTTCTCCACGAGCGGTGGAACCAACCACAAAGGCTCTCGCGTTGACAAACCCGCCACAGTCACAATCGGAAATGTTCGTTGTGCTGTCGAGAAGCTTCGAATGCTTCAAATGGCAGAACCTGGTGCAACTTGTTGTTGATGCCCCACCCAAGAGACCCAGAGCTCACAAAATTTAACATGTGCTCACGTGCACAAAGAACAATCTGTGGACACCACTTCGATCTGCATGAGAGACACTTTTGTTTCTTTTTTCTCGCCAGCTGCAAAGACCCCTTCGCCGAATTCCTGTCCGTCACGCCGCCCTGCAGTTTATCACGGTGCGCAGCTTCCCGCTTCGTAAACGAGTTACATTGATCTATTTCCAAGAAATCATGTTTTATATGTACATATTAGGCTAAAAGTAGGGCATTTAGGTCTCTAGTCATGCAGCCGACACTTCCCCAGGACCAACTCACGAAAATCGCCCCTTTTCTGACTTCTTTGGGAAGTGACCAGTTGCTTAAGTTCTGCGCATCAATCAGATCCTGATTGTTTGCAAGATTACTCAAGAAACTGTCACGTTTGTCGACAGTTCTGAAACGAAGTTTCAATTTGATCAACTGCTCCCGTCTTCCTCTCCAAGTGAATGGCCACCATTCGCACAGTTTGAGAATTTGTGAGTCCGCTGACTGCATGGTCTGTTTGCCGCTTTCTGCTCGACCGTCGCAACACAGCTGCAGTGCGGTTCAGTCGCCTGTTTGACTGCAGAACCAGAGCAAGCGGTTGTTTTTTTTGGGGCGGAAGAACCGCAGTTTCTTTGGTGTCGTGTCTTTTAACTTGTGTCATGCCTTCACCTCAACAGCAAGGTGCTGAAGCAAAGGGCTGCTTGATATTACATTTCAGTGTCTCTCGCATGTTCTGTTCAAACGAACACTGCTTGCAGACACAGCACGGACAAAATCATCCTTTGTATGAGTCGTTTTCTGCTGGTTTGTCTGCAGCGGTTAGGTATACGGAGGCACAACACAGAACTGTCGGTTTGGTTGCGAGATATCAACGACAAATCCAGAAATTCCGGAGAGCTAAGCCCAAGTGACCACAAGAACAATCCGCAATGGGCCACATTCAGAGTGTGTGAATTGTCAGACGCTTCTGCTTGATCTCTCGCCGGATTCTTCCCTTCCTGTCGTTGGAGCACTGCATGCTGTTTGGTTGCTCTGTAGTGATATCACAATTTGGTATCTCAGAAGAGACTGGCTTCTGAGACGGGAATTTCCCTATTTATTGTGCGAAGTCCCTTCAGGGAAGAGCACTTAGTGGTAGTGCCAAGTATTTTTTGGGTATATATGCCAACTTGGAGAAGATGTTCCCCTTGTGTCCCATATCCCATCACGCCCCCCCTGTAGGGGTTATTGGTGGCTAATGGTGCTGGCCTGGGACAATTGATCCATATTGTCTGCCTGTGTACATAAGTGTATGGCATCTCAGGCAAGATGTCCCCCTTTGTCCCCGTCACACCCCCCCCTGTATGGGTTATTGGTGGCTAATAGTGCTGGCCAGGGACAATTGATCTATATTGTCTGCCTATATACACAAGTATATGGTATCTCAGGCCAAGTATATGACATCTCAGGCAAGATATCCCCTTTTGTCCCATCATGCCCCCCCCCCTGTACGGGTTATTGGTGGCTGATGGTGCTGGCCAGGGACAATTGATCCATATTATCTGCCTGTTTACACAAGTATATGGCATGTCAGGCCAAGTATATGGCATCTGAGGCAAGATGTCCCCCTTTGTCCCATCATGCCCCCCCTGTATGGGTTATTGGTGGCTGATGGTGCTGGCCTGGGACAATTGATCCATATT
>JAAUXT010040760.1_pt1 | contig 19507 bp, 26 predicted proteins | sample 7278171 | NCBI WGS metagenome assembly JAAUXT01 (sample SAMN14350112, study PRJNA611818) | marine sediment metagenome | isolation source: surface marine sediment (1.8m) | place: French Polynesia: Moorea | collected 2018-08 | reverse complement strand
CTGTACACATACTTTTGGAAGACGCTGCCTGTAGGTGCTTTGATTTGGCTGGCACCGATTTGGCTCAATTGAGCCCAAATCGCATGACCCACCTCAAATCACCCAAAAAGCAATGGGGTATGTGCAGAAGTGTTCACACTGATGCACAGCCAGTGAGTGCACTGTGCACTGCCATTATTCTGCATGTGTTCCAACCTCAATGTGCAGTGGTGAAAACGGTGCGTCATGCGCGTGCAGTGTGAATTGGGGGTTGACCTCCAAGACTCACATGCTGACACACAGATTTGATGGGACCTTTATATACATCTTGAGTCCAATGACACATGCTCCGCATTTTGAAGCACGCCCCCTCCACCCGTGGTGCGTCTCCACCAGAACCTGCGTGCGCGGTGTGTGAATTCTGTGTGTAATCAAATGTACATTAGCCGGAAATATGCCCATCACGCAGTTGAGATTGCACATTGTTCAGATACTCCAGGACAGGAATGGACACAATTAAGTGCAAAGAAAGAGAGGGAACCAAGAGACAGCTGCTGAGCGCACAGATGACTTGGAGGTTTTCGCAAAGCACATATTGTGTGTTCATTGGAATCCCATGTGGACACGTTTCATATCTGACCTGGACCTGGCATCATGTCCACTGTCCGATTCCCCGGTACGTTACGAACACATTCATCTGATTTTCTCTTGTTCTTGGTTCTTTGTCTTGTTTCAGGTCTTGTTTTGAAGAATTTGAATGTTCGCGACACAGTGCATGACTGTTCGGGGGGGGGGGGTCGACCCTGCCCTTGGCGGTGCTGGGGTGTGTTCGATGATGAGTTACTTGAAAGCAAATCAATATCAATCAATCAATCAAAGACACAATTTTTCTTTTCAATTGCGGATGTCATGTTTGTTCCCTTTTCTGCAGTGTGAGGCGTTGGTCATGGAGTCTCACGACCCAGGGTTCCCAGGTCAACAGACTCAAGAACTGCGCGGAACACTGGACCCAAGCGTTCCGCCACGCTTCTTTCCAGCAGACAGGTGGGGCCACTTTGAGGAGTCTCACAACCGGCATTTTTTACAACAGGACCAAGACTTTTGGAGGGACTAGATTTTGCAGGTTGTGAGCAAATGCATCTTGCATTGGCGCAACGCATGGCACCCTGAGGAAGAGAATGCTGGGCGGAGGATGACTGATCCTCAAAATGGCAAAAAAATGTTTCTGCGCTGTTGTTTTTGCGCCTTTCACAGTTGACCTTGCCCCACAGACCCCCTTCCACCAAATCCTGCATCCACCCCCCCCCCCTTCCGGGTGCAGTTCTGGGGGCTAAAGAGCGCAGCGCCGTCTCCACTGCGTAAATCACATCTGTGAACGAAGCGGGTCAGACCCACCGGGGACCCAGGACCTTTGAAACGCGTATGAAATATCGTCCCTCGGGTCCCGGGCACGAACCGTCCCATTTCACGGCGAACGGCCTCAGATAAAAAGACATGTTGGTCCATTATGGGCAATTTATCCCAGAAATATGTGGGTGAGGTACTCGTGTAGGTATCGTGCACGGAGAAGGAAGCCTGAGGTCACTGACCTTTTTTCCAGTTTGGGTGATTTCCAGGTCTTTGATTGGGGGGAGAAAGGTGTTGCTTTCGTCTCTTTTTGAAACACGCGGGTTTGCTCAAAATCAGACTCGAATTGACATGAAATTTTGTTGAATGCCAGATGAAGCTGGATGATTGACAAAGGATGAAAGAAGTCTTTGTGAGACGAAACTTAAAGTGCGCATGAGTTTGGACTTGGGTGTGACAAACTCCAAAACTCTCTCTCTCACTCTCACTCTCTCTCCCCTCTCTCCCCTCTCTCTCCCTCTCTCCCTCTCTCTCTCTCTCTCTCTGACCGAAACCACTGAGAGTTTGTCATGCCACTGAGTGTCGTTCGAGTAGCTCATTCTCAGACTGACTACGAGGCGCCACGCCACGCGGACATGGCACTCGACGCGAGCGATTTGAAATGCGCCATTGGAGACATTCGGCAATCCACGGAACAAGGAAAAACGTCCGTGGCTGACATCAGATGAATGACAGCACAGGGGATGAATTTGGTGATTTGTGCTGTCCTCTCCCAACACACAGCAACAGTGTCATGTGCTTGCACCGAGTTAATTGACTGTAAGTGATACACACCAAACAATTATGTTTTCAGTTCCATACAAAAAGCACGTCCGGTGTCAGTATCACCCCCCCCCCCGCCCCTGAGCCACGTCACCCTCGTGCGCGGGGCACGTCACACGGCTGCGGTAAAAGTCCCTATTGACTTTCAAGAAGCACTTCAGAACTGGTCCAAAAATGTCCGGATTACGTTTCTATTTCTGTCGGATGTGGCTTCACTTTCAGCGAGAATTGGGTGAAAACAGCGAAATGTTAAGCTGCTGGGCTTCGAGCTTGTGGTGGAACTCAGTTTTCTAAATGTCTGCACGAAAAGTCTCAAAGTGGGGGGCTTGTGTTTCACCAGAAGTGCTCAGCGTCGGCAAATGTCAAGTTGCGCCATTTTGGCGGGGCGGAGGTCGATGGGAGGGAGTCTCGAGTTTCAGGTGGGGAGTGCTTTGCGGAATCCCAGTTCACCCGCTGCTGCTTGTTTCACAGAGACCAAAAACTCAAACGTTCTGTTGTTGTTCTGTCGCTTTAGTCAGTTGCGCTCTTTCCAGCGTCTGAAAGGTTTGGGTAAAAATTCTGAGTATTGTTGTGCGCATGTGCAGGTTGTTCCTCACCGGAGTCCAAGCCACGCGTCAACTACAGTGGGGCTTCACTCCCACCTCAGCATCAATGGATCGTAGTTGGAACAGCGCAGTACTCAGAGCTGGCTGGCCCTTGCAACTAAAACTCATACTCAGTATGGTTGTGAAGGTTTAGTTTGTTACTCAGCTGTGAAGTATTTCAGAAAGAGTCTTGCATGGGCTTTTTGCTCGTTTGGTTGGCTCCAGAAGATCTCTGGCCTCAAGACTGCGTTAGCCTCTCAGTCCTGAAGCCATCTTACTGCGTGCTCAACACGCGGGCTGAAGCTGGTTGAGAAGACACACGGTTTCTTCTGTGCGACAGTAATCTGAAATCCCATCCCACAACAATGCGAAGCGTTCGAGTAAGAGAAGACCTGTCGAACCTCATGACCCTGTCTGCTCCAACAACAAGCCAAGGGGCTTGGTCATTGGTTTGCACTCAAAAGGATCACCGCAAGACATGTGTCGTTTGAACATGGTCCGGACTATTAACTCTCTCTAATGTTGGTGCAGGTGCACGACACTTTCTTATCTTCCTTGAAGCGGACAGATCTGGCTGAGAAGCTCTGCCCCCCGGGCGCCTTTTGTCTCCCACACACCCATTATACCTGCTTATCTCGAGGGGACTCGCAGACAATGGACTCAGGAGCCAGGAGCGGCCCGGGCCCTAATGAGAACGTATGTGCCTCGCAGCCGCTGGAGCCTGTTGGGCCCCAGGGGATCCCTCCGCCCAGACTCCGGTCGGGGTGGGTTCACACTGGATGTGTTCAGATGGTGACCTCGTGGTCAGGTGCGAGATCGTGCAAGGTGGGCATTTCTTCGTGATCTGTGAGCCAGTGAATCCGACCCAATGCAAACGGACTGGAAGTGCAAATTCACGTTGACCCCAGGGACCCAGGGCCAGCCCAAATGACTTGGAAAAACATCTTTCCTGAAGCATTTTGTCCTGTTGGGCGTATTGGTGTTGTTGTGTTCTTGTTAGATCAGGAGGCTCGCCCATGTTAGCCTGACTCACATGACAGATCGTCACTCACCACGTGGGACCCTCTCCCCGAAGGAGAGTTGCCTCGGCATGTGTAGCCAAATCTCGGGAAGCCACACGCACACGACGCACACACACGCACACACACGCACACAGACGACGCACCCACGTACACACACGCACGCACCCACGTACACACACACACACACACACACACACACACACACACACACACACACACACACACGACGCACCAAATCAGAACGCGGCTTGGTGTGCAAAGCGTCTTCACTCGGAGACGAAAGCGACAGTATTCGTGTCGACACCTGCTGCGAGACGGAGAAAGGGCCCTCGTTGGCAGAGTTTCTCTCTGTGTCGATCCATTCGCACGTACGTATTTGCCCGATTGCAATGCACAACTGGAACCAGGCATTTCCAGCTGGCATGACAACACAACCTCTGCACGTACTCCCAACGTACCCACGCAGACTGTATGGGTCTCTACCGTCACGAACAGCTTGGCGCGTTTCAAACTCCTGCTCGAGCGCCCCGCAGACACAGAACGCAAGTTCAGCTGCGTGAGAGATGCGTGGCACAATCCACTTGCGTGAGAAACACACATTGGGCTGCATTCAGCAAGACAAAAACTTCATCTCGGCTTTAATTCCGCTTTTAATTCCTCCAGATTCCGAGTTTTGCGTCTTTCACAAACGAAATGCTATTTTGGACAACTTTAGAAAGAACCGGGTTCGTCCTACTGTATTTCCTGTTTACCTGGTGCCCGCACTGAAGCTCGAGCCGGATATCAACACACCGACAGCACCCGGACCCCGGACTCGTTCCTGGTGATTGGGTCCAGAGAACTTCTAATTCGGGACAAATTAGTGCGCACCTGAAGAAAATAGTTCCCAAAAGGAGGTCAAGGTCCAATAAGGGTTTTCACGTTGGTGACGCGCGCGTCAAAAAATTGACGCCCGCGTCAAAATGCCCCATTGGGCGTCATGTTGAATTTTGATGCGCACGTCAAAAATTCTGACGCCGCCCAACTGCGCGTCACCAACGTGAAAACCCCTAATGGGACCTGGAATCTATTGCACTCTCCCCTGTTGGTATCAGAGCGTCCTTTTCTGACGCAGCGTCACACTTGCGACGCAGCGCCCGTTGACCTACAGGTTTGTTCAGGGACACAGTGCATCACTCATCCTGTGTCCACTGGACCAGCAGTGACCGGGCCATTTGGCAGTGTTTCTCTGTTGTCGGAGCGTCACCCGCGGGAAATCAGGCTCGTGGCCGCACTGCGCGGGCGGCGGCTCCTCGGCTCGGGACGTGGGCCGAACGACTTCCGGAAACACCCGGATGTGGGGGGATCCTGGGGAGGGTCCCGCGTCCCCAAAACAGGTTGTTAGAAACAGAAACTTTTGACCTCAACGTTTTCGGAGTCTCCGTGTGTGTGTGTGTGTGTGTGTGTGTGTGGCGAGCGTGGGACGTTACCCATAGATGGCTGACGCAACGTCGGGAATCCCAAGAAATAGAAGAGACACGGAAGTGAAGGGTGGTTTGCGCTTCTCCACCGCCTTCGAGAGTCTCCGTTCGGAGAGCCTGTCATAAAGTATTTGTGTGTTTCACTCAAAATGAGGTCTATCTGTTCAATGTCTGTGTACAGTGTCTGGACAAAAAGTGACTGAGGAGAGGAGGGGGGGGGGGGTGACCTTCCTCACTCACACTCGTGCATACCCATCCAACCCGTTCATACCTGTGTACAGTGAATTCAGTGAACCCACTTGTACCCACTCTGTGGTTTCCAAGGACTGCGAATGAGACCTCTTTGTTCAATGTCTGGCTAAAAAGTGACTCGGAGCAGGGGTGGGGTGGGGGCTTCCTTCGACACTCATACTCTTGCAAACCAGAATACCTATGATCATGTCATTGATGGAAAGAGTGGTTACAATCCAGATGCTGTTCTGGAGATTCGTTTCATTGTGTTGTGGTCAGGTCCCGTGGAGCAGCCCCCGAGTTTTCTCAAAACAGATGTGACGTGTCTCAAGGGGTCAGTTTGAATTGTTTTCCAGCGCTCGCTGTGAATCATCGGCCACTTTGGGACTTTCATTTGGCCTTGTTCACTTTGTCCCAAATTAAGAGTCATGGCCAAACATGGACCAAAAATAGGCGCTGTCATTTTTCATTCGCTACTCCCTTGTAGTGTGTGGAAGGAAATTAGGCCCGTATTCAAGAAGCGGGATCCTGTCCACACGCACAGCGCGGCTCTGATTGGCTGAGAGAGAGAGCGCCTCACCGGAAGTGCCACCGGCTCCACTTCGAGGCTGATGAGGGTGAAGGCGAGGCGAGAGCGCGATACTTCTTGTTGCCGCATCCACGCGCGTGTCCTCTTCACGACAACCCCAATTAGGAACACAGAACCGGGGCAGCGATGCGGGTGGGGGGGGGAGAGACTGGACTGTGTCCGCGGGTGACCCTGTCTTCACATGGCGGATCCAGGGAACAGGTGTCGCAGTCACCGATCCCGAAATCTCAAATTTTCTGGCGCACAGGCATCACTCAATACGTTATTCTTGGGGCTCTGGACACAATCTTTTCGAACGACAAGTCCGTGTCAATGTTGCCGCACTGGGACCAGCGCCCATTTTTGTTTGTTTTCCCGTGTACTGGTAAACAACATATTTGGGTTGGTTGTCATGCCTCCCGCAGCAAACCTTGAACATGGCGGTGTCTCGGCAGCAGCCGCGGGCAACACTCGGCTGCGGACACGGACAAGCACGTACAAGGCTAATCTCTGACAGTTTTGTCTCTCACGTGATAGAAGTACAGGCAGAGATCTTGCAGGAACAGCACACGTTTTCTTTGCACTTTGAGGCAGGAGTAAAGAAACGAACATTGACAGCGTCACCTGATGACCCAGTTCGGGAAGCTGACGTCAGCAGTTTCCGGAGGTCACGCGGGGTGGGTACGCGGATGACGTTTGTGGAACAAAGTACCACGTGCGGGCCGGAATAATCCAGAAGTTGGCTGACCGCTGTTGTGGGGGAATGGATGAGAAGGAAGGAAATGAAGCTCGTGGGATGACGGGAGCCTGTCGTCGCCACAGCGGACGCGAGTCCGGCTTCCTGCGACGTCCTGTGCACGTCAGATCCCGCTTCGCGTGGTTTTCACATTCGTGACGCGCGGTCGTGTTTTTGATGTCGGCATCAAAATTTAACACTGAACCCAATGGTGGAATTTTTGACATCAGCCCAGAAAATGACGGCGCGTCACCCAATGTGAAAACCCCACAATGCGGTGCGTTGGTCTCACAGGTGCGGCGTCGCAAAGTGTTGACGCGCAATGCAAAGCGTGACGTATCAGGTCTGCACAGGGCGCGTGCGTCGGCCTGCCAGGGTCTGCGTCAGATTTGCGGCGCAACGCGTGTATGACGTGACGCCTCCTGTTTGAACAGACCACACCCACTACATCTCGGAAATAATGTTACTGAGATGAGGCATGACGCATCCGGCAGGAACCCGGCTTGTGAGTCTCAGGTCCAGGCCTGTTCCTGATCCCGGGCACGTGCTGTCAGCTCCCCCCTCCTCTTCCCTCAAGCGTCTACACGTCTTTTCTTCTTGTTCTGCACGAAGCACTTGACGCTCCAGGAGAGGGTGTGTGCGTCTTGACACTGAACGTCGAGCAGCGACGTTCAGGCCGTTGAACCTCACCGTTGTGTGGGCGGGTCCCTCAACACCCATCGCGTAGCCTCGCTTTCGTTGACAGCTTCCTGCGCGTGTAACCTCGTGTGTCACCCCTGACAACGGAACGTCGCGCAGATTCAAATTCCTCCCGACTTTAAAACCGTCGGTGCTTTCAATGGGAGGTTTTTATCTGTCAAGCGCGATGCCTGGTGCAGGCGACTGTAGATCCACTCGAGTCGGGGGGGGGGGGGGGGCAGGGGGCGGGTCTCAGTCAACCGGCTCCTGCGTAAACCACCTACGCTTGAATACCGTGAAGAAAGGCAATCGTGAAACAATCCACAACAGATTGCAGTACATGACCAAGAAGATCTGGTGGCTGAGATGTCTGTGCAACACAGAACGCGTCATAAATTTCGTTCACCTTGACCTGTGGACCCCCCCCCCCTCGAGCAAACCCAGGAGCCCACAGTCCCAATTCCGTCTGGCACACATGAGAGAAGTACATTGTATCCTTGCTCAAGCAAAAACACTTTTTCCAAGGCAAGAGGCACTCAGCCACATGACTCCGCCCACGGTTCCTCCAGAAATGACGACGCGGTCTCATCGTGACACAGTTCTGAGCATCTCCCTCATTGGCTCAACGAGACTTTGAGCTGTTTGCTCTCCGCTCTTTGACGGATTTTATGACAAAGCCCGGGTAACTCTGGTATTTTTCCCGAGGGAAATCATCACCTTCGTTCTGGGCCTCAGTACCGTGTCCCCTGCGCTGACAGCACGGTCGTAAAAGTTCGTTTTGTTGTCAGTGGATGGGCCCAGGCTGCCAGGTGATGTGCGGTGCCTGGATTAACACAGGGCTGCGGCACAACGGGGTCCTGTGAGAACCAGGCTCATGCTGTGAAAAGCTATGGTCACTCCCACGAATCTTGGCACTGCCAGGTATGCAAGTCCCTCCTGTGGTGAGTCATCAGGCACTGGTGTCTGTGACAAGTACGCATACATAGAATCGGTTGTTCCTTCATGAATCAGTTCGCAACCACTTCCCCCAAACACGTGTCTCGGAAAATGTCGCATCTCAGGGAACGTCAGTCGCCTGGACACGAGCTGTGGATGAACGTGCCCAAACTGCCTATTTCCGCCGGTGTCACGTGATCACAGTCCGCGAACTTCAGCGCCCCTGGAGGTGACCGGCGTCCTAAGGTCGGGACTCTGTGTCACAGGCGTGACTGCCGCACATTCAGACTCCAAATTAAAGTAATCTGGTCGTGCAAATTGGTCAGCAAAACAGACCATGTTTTCGTGGTTTGACTCAATGTTCCCCATCTCTTTTCCAAGATTAATTTTCAGACTGTTTTTGTCCCACTTATTCTTGGTTCTTTCAGTTGCTGAGAAAAAAATTGATGCATCTTGAGTTTTTTTGTTTAATTTGTTGCAGGATTGGGAAAGTTTTTCTCGGAGGCGGCAAAAGCGGTCATCAGAGCAGGACAAGTAGACGATGCGCACCGCACCATCTGCGCTCATCTGCAGCTCACAAAGCCTGGTCTGACTTCCCCAATTCCAGCCCCCCCCCGTCTGATCCTGTTGAAGACGGACCCATTGACTTGGTTCGCTTCTCATTGATCAGGAAGTCGTCAAATTCACCCCGAAAAATGGCGTCCAGTTGTTTTGGGCTCCACTGTGTGTTCACCCCCCCCTCCCCCAAATTTGGACAGTCAGCCGAGTCGCAAGATTCTTCCAGCGCCTTTTGGTGTGAAGCGCGAAGGTGTTGGTGGTGGGGGGGGGGGGGACGGGGCCACCAGTTCTCTTTCCTTCCCAGCGCCGGTGGGGAGTCTGGAGCTACTATTGTGTGGGCGACGCTTTCGTTCAGTGAACGCACATTTCCGGATTCACAGAACAGAATTCCCACCTTTTCCCCACGAGATTCCACGAGAGGCCGGCTCAGCCAATCAGAGGCCTCGTCGCCTCCCTGATGTACCACGTGTCACTGACAGCCCACTAAACACTCAATTACCCTTGAAACATAAATATGACAAAGAAAACACTTAAAAACCTCGTTAATGTCCTGATGAAATATTTATTTACGAGGAGTGGTTGGGTTTGTGCCGTCGAGCCTATCTTCACGCAGATTTGCCTCTGAATGCGTAATGAACAGCGCTCTCAATCTGCCAGCTTTTTCGCTGTCTGTGGGAGGAAAATTTGCAAGTACTTGAGCGCTTGAATCACTGAGAATGCGTCACGAGTTGCGTCATGGGAATCAGCGGCGCAACGCGTGACGCACTCAACAAACTGACAGTCGGCAAAGTTATTTTGTGAAGTGAATTGACGTTTTCGAGGGACAAAATACGTACGTGAAATTGACTTTCGCCACACTGAAAAACATATTCTGACCTCACACAGCACCACGACTTCAAACATTTTGAACACGATCAAAGTGACGCAAGGATTCTTGCACTCAAGTGGAGGATTGTGGATTGGATCACAAGAGCGACCAAAGGGGGGAGGGAGGGAGGGGTGAATTGAACAATGTCGTGATCCACAATGCGGGTAAAACCAAGAGAGGTCACCGAGCTCCTTGAACGTCTCCTGTGGACTCTGTACTCCTCAGATGCGTCAAGTTCTTTGGCTGACATACACCAGATTGGTGTTGGCGCAATAGAAAATGCACACGATAATCATTGGTGTTGGAAAAGATAAAATTATCCTTATTTTGAGAAAAAAACACTGTTTTTGTGGATACACGAAAGAAAGAGCCTTACAACGTTTTCTTATCAGGTTTCGCACACGTGACCGCGAGTGTCACTCAACAATATTAAATTCTCTCGTTTCCGTTGTGTCCCTCTGGTGGGCGGGAGGGTCACTGACGCAGCGTCCCCTGTTGAACGTGAGCGTCACGGAGGCGTTCGTTTTTGACGTCGGGGAAAGAAATTGAGGGCGTTCCTTTGGGCGTGTTTGATTTACGCGTGCGGCTGGCCGCCGGCGCAGTGGCGCCACTTCGACCCTGAGTTGGAGATGGGGCGCAGTCAGCCATTTTGGCTCACTGGGCGAGCCGCACGCGTGAACGAAACACGGCTTTTCACACGTGCGGTGAGCCCCCCGCAAACTCGCGCAACTTCGTCTTTCTTTTGGAGGTTGGACCAAACCAGCTATTTGGGCCCCAACTCGAAGACTTAAAATCGAACACAGCCATTTTTACACGGCTGAGATGTAGTCAGCGCGCCTCGTGGCCGGGTCCGGGTTGGTGAACACGAGGGACACGGTGCTCCTGCGGTCCCGCACCCCCCGGGACGACGCCTGCTCCGACCGCAGGCCCTGCAGGTTACTCTCCACGTCTGAGTCCATCTCAATGTGGTTCCGACCACTGTGCCCGCTGTCCGTGGTCCTGCTGTTGGTCCTCCTGAACTGGTGGTGGCCATTGGGCACCAGCTCCTGGTAGAAGGCCTTGGATTGGTTGGAGGTCCTGAAGCTCTTGGCCCACAGGAAGCCCCAGAGTCCACAGGTCATGGTGTCCAGGAAGTGACCGCAGAACCTGGAGGGGGCGCAGGGCTTGGCATCTCGCTCCGACCCCGCGAGCTCACCAGGTCGCTGCACACTGGCGATGGTGTATCTCGTGGATTCCCGCCAAGAATCGTCTGCTTCCGACACAGCATCGTCGAATTTGACGCCCTGCCCCGGGCAACAGCAGCAGAGTTTGCGGCGCACGCGTCTGAAGAAGGTCTTGGTGTACTTGGTGGAGAAGATGCCGTAGAGAATTGGATTGAGCGCTGAGTGCACGAGCGCCATAATCTCGGCCACCATCAAACCCTCCTTGAGCTTGATCCGGTAATTACTGTAAATTCGAATCAGAGACAGGATGAAGTAGGGGCTCCAGCAGATCAAAAACGCGATTATCACAGAGAGGGTCATCTTGACGACATTGCGCTTCGAGCTCGAGATGAGTTTCTTGGGAATCCCAATTTTACTGTGCGATGATGTTGCGCATGCGCGGCCTTGGAAACATCGCTGCGGTAACGAGTCAAGGTCACTTCCGGTGGCAGCGTCTCCTGACCCGCACAACTCGGACGTTGTCGTGGTGACGGTCGCGTTGCTGTGGTGCGCGCTGGAGCGGAAGGAGCGGAAGCGGATCATGAGTTTTGGCGCCCCCTGGTGGGGCTCCTCGACGCGCTTCCACACGACCCGGATGATGTTGAGGTAACAGAAGGACATGATGAGGAATGGGATGAGGAGGATGTAGGACGTGAGGAACGTGAAGTAGACCTTGCGCTGCCAGCGTGCCGTGTAGCCCTGACTCCGACACAGGTGCTTCGTGCTCCCGTCCGACTTGAGACCTGCAGAACACACCATCAAACACGTCAACAGAGACAGCTAATCCGCAGACAGCCTCAGATTCCAACGCCCTCTGTCTCCAAAGGATCCACCACGCGGAACGGGCACTAGTGTCCAAGGCGCAGGGAGAAACAACTCTGTTTGGGATCCGTGGTTCTACCACGCTGCCGTCACAGAGCCTCTCGTACGTGACCTCATTGTGGTAGAAGTGAGTTCACCCACTACATAAAAGGTTCCTGGAACAGGAACCATTTTTGCAGCGTGGGTGAACCCTAAAAAAAAAACACTGTTTGAAAATCTTTTTGCATCTGAGTCTTAATTTTTGCTGCTTGCAAACAGACTTCATTGAGAACATTGCTCGTCGCGGCGCCTGCGGATAGCGAGGTTCTGCCTTTCAATGAAGCTCTTCAGCGTTCCGCCTGCAGCACAACTTCCTCAAATGGCGTGCGCTGCTGTCGAGTGTGTGTGCTCAAGTTTCTATTTTTGGTCTGCAAAAAAAAAAAAGTTTCTTCGATTCATGAAATTTCAGCAGACATCTATGTCCCAACAAAAGTTTGATGGAAAAGTATTGTCGATTGTTTGTTTTCCTGTCACAGTTTGACAGACTCCTGTGAGTGGTTGTGGTTGCTGCAACTGTGAGTCAAATAACCCCGAGTTCACCCCCCCCCCAACGCTGGAGCTCTCGTCCTTCTGGACGATGCACAGTGTGGAGACTGAGGCATTTGTCCCAGATCACAGAGCTGACCCCTGGATCAGGGACCTGACCCCTGGATCAGAGACCTGACCCCTGGATATGGGACCTGACTCCTGGATATGGGACCTGACCCCTGGATCAGGGACCTGACCCCTGGATCAGGGACCTGACCCCTGGATCAGGGACCTCACCCCTGGATCCTGCCCTGGACCCGCCTCCGAGCTCAGCTCATCAAACGTGAGAGTGTAAATTGGGATGTCGCGGCAGCTGAGCAAACTCTCCCGGTCCTACAGACGGGGGCTTTTTCTCAATCACTTGGCTTTCACGCAGAACACGCGGAATCTGGGATTCTTATGAGCGCGCACGGAGGCGTCGTGTTCACCACGCTTTATTACGTCTCGGGGCCTCCGCGCAGCGCCCGAGGCGAAGCCACTGCGCATGTGCGCCTCGTTCAATTTGCAAATGGTGTTTTGTGTGCGGAACTTTCTTGTGAAGCTCGGCGCGCAGGTGTTGTACAAACACACATGGGGAGGGAACATTCAAAGGGGTTTCGGTGTGTTGGCAAACATTGAAGCTTCAAACGAGTGTTAAATACGTTTTTTTGTTTGTAGCTCTGCAAGAAACTTGTTTTTCATGTTTTTTTCAATGTTTGCCAGGCTCAGAAAAACAACCTGTTTGTCTGTCTTTCTGTCAGGAGTTCTAATTGGAGTGGCACAGAATGTCAAGGTCGATTCACCCTGGTCCAGCGTTCCTTTTGTTTGGACTGCACATGTCGGGAATGGACTTTGCGGCAGGTCTTCGATGGGTGAAACAAAACTTGTTCCGCCTGTTCTGAGCAGCGTGGAGTTGACTGGCGGGTTGCAATCGGAGACTCGGCGCAGGTGTTCAATTTCGTCCACCTACCCTCGTCGGTCTGCACGAAGATGAAGAGCTGCGGCACTGCGAAGATGAAGGCGAACACCCAGGCAGCGAGCACCTTGCGCCAGATGAGCGGTCTGCCCGCCAGGGAGCGCAGCGGCTGCACCAGCACCTGGTACCTGCGGAAAGAACCGGGTGCACGAGTGAGACAGGAGTCACGTGATGTACGTCTCCGCACACGTTTCCGTGTCTGTTAACTGCAGGAGACAGAAGTCCTGCAGCCCTCAGCAGGGAATGAGATCAGCACGCGAAAAGAGGCTTTGTTCTTTCCTTTCTCTCTCCCCCTGGAAATATTTTCAAGTGAAAGACAAAAACCTCTTTGTGTCTGCTTCAACAAGCTTTGTGTCGGAGTGTCTATTTCCTGTTTCCTGCTGCTCAGTGGCAGACGCGTGTGTGGATCCTATAACCAGAGCCGTTTGGAACAGCCTTGAGACTATGTGAAGCAGAAACTGTGACACCTGGATAGGATACTCGCAGCGAGCGTATCCTGATGCGTTATTTATTGAGACAGATGAGGGGAGTTCCGTGATGTGCTGCAAGCGAAGAACAAACGCAGTTGCGCAACGCAGCATCCACAGAGATGGGGTCCGGGAATGCAGCTGGTCTGGAGAATGGGCTGTTCACTGCGAGATGCATGCATAATGGAACGCAGAAAATGAGCCCTGAAATTTATTGCAACAAGTCTTTGCACGGTTTGCGTGTGTGTTGTTTCTCAGGTGTTACATTATGCATTTGACCAGGGCTGTTTAACACACAGAAATGTTCCACACTTGGTGATGGAACACTTGCTCCAAAGAAGGCAACAATTCTGGACCAGGCTTGTGGTTGAGCCCAGGGGCTTGAGCCGTGCCGAACCATCTGTTCAGGCCCCAGACTTGTGCACTGTATGGACCAGACGTACCAGACTCTGCGACTGGAGCCCAAGATTCGATGTGTGTGTGTGTGTGTGTCTGTGTGTGTGTATGTGGGTGCGTGCGTGTGTGAGGCATTTCCCCTTGGAGGAACCCGCCGAGGGAAACACGTGTCTCCCGTTGATTGAGCCTCCCATTAGAATCACGTGCTCGGGAACCAGGCTCGACGGAAGGAACCGGGGAACAGCGCTGAGCTCGTCACTCCGAGCCGAGGGAGGCGCTGTGCAGGGGCGGGTCCAGGGGCGGACCAGGAGGGTCCAGGGGCGGGTCCAGGGGCGGACCTGGAGGGTCCAGGGGCGGGTCCAGGGTCGGACCAGAAGGGTCCTTGGGTGGGTCCAGGGGCGGACCACGAGGGTCCAGGGGCAGGTCCAGGGGCGGACCTGGAGGGTCCAGGGGCGGGTCCAGGTTCGGACCAGGAGGGTCCAGGGGCGGGTCCAGGAGGGTCCAGGGGCGGGTCCATAGGCGGGTCCAGGAGGGTCCAGGCTGTGAACCACTGGGTCCAATCTGAACTCTGGCAATGTTGACTTGAGGATATGAACAAAGTTGCACTTCTTGGAGTAAAATGAAGTGAAAACAGTGCGGAGGGGGGTGGGAGGCCCGAACCTGGATCAACCCCTTCTGCTCCACTTCCTTGAGAGAGAGAAGTTTCCTCGACGCATTTGACACGATTTTTTGTACGTCACTTAACGTGTCATCCAGACTGAAAAAAGACTTCCGTCAAGCGAGGAATTCGGAAAGGGAGCTTTTCTCTTGCATAAGCGTCACTTTTCTCCGACGGAAACCTGAAGCTGCGTTTGCACCGGGTGCGCCATGTTTTCTGCATCTCACCACAAAGTCAATGGAAGCTGGAAATAAAATTGGCCTTTCGTTCACAGCAACTTTGAAGTCTTGATAGAAAAATAACTTTCTGCAGAATAAAAGTTTTTTTCAATCCACTTTGACTTCACGGGTATCAAATGTGCACACCTTGGAACTTGTACCAGCCGCTACGCAGCAATTCACAACTCACAGAAACTGGAGGCTTGTGTGTTTATTTTGTGAGCCTGTGAGCAAAGTTTGTGCGCCTGAGATCTGCAATAGAAGAGGGCAAAAATCCTCCCTGTTTCACAGATGGGACCATTATCCTAACCAGAAAGCTCGTGGCATATCGATTTTGAGACAAACAGCCCATTACAGTTTTGCATGTCAATTGTCGGATCGACCCCCGGGGTGGAATCCACTGCACTGAAAACAATATGGACAGAAGTGGATCTGAGCCTCTGCTCTGAAAGCCGAGATAACTCAGGGATGGTTCACGCGTCATGGGGATTCGGCAAACAGCGCGTACGAGTGAATACGTAGACGTAGACGTAGAAATGGCACATCTACGTCTGCGCGTACGAGTACGTAGATGCATGCCGAACCTCCCTGCTGCGTTACCGCCTGGGTCCCCGGGAAATTCAGTTGCAACGCGTGCCACGTATCCACGTCACGTACGACGTGCAAAACGCCACGCTAATTTTCTGTGGGTCACGTGATGCCGGACGCTGCTGGCGTGGAGCAGACCTACGTCTGTGCGCACTGGGCGATAATCGGATTTGAGGCTGATTTCCGCTTGTCCCACGTCAGACGCTGATGACGTTAGTCCGTCGGATAAAACGGGGGATTGCGCACCTCTGTTGTCTCCCCAATTACATTGGCAAAGACCACGTGACAGAGGCGTTCAGGCGACGTGGTTTGGAGGGACCACGGTTGCGGCTTCCTTTGGCGCCGGAAGGACCCAGACGAGACGGGTCCACCCACCGTGCGCCCAGCCCTCTACCCGCCCCCCGAACACAGCAGGGGTAGGTGCGTCCGTTCTCACCGTAGATTTTACCTGTTGCGCGTAGGCGCGGTTGTCATGGACCCGCGAGAGGTATTGGAACACCCTGTCCTGAGTGAACTGTTGACTTTTCAGCAATGGGGAGTTTAAGTACTACGTTCCGCAGCCTCAAAACGTACACGTTGCACGTAGCTTCTCTGGAAGCGTCGTTTTGTGTGGGAACTGTTTGGTCGTGTGTTTGGTCACGTGCTGCTGCAGACGTGGAGTCACACTGGGACCTCAGCATTCAGTGGACGTTCGTCGATTCAAGAACACAGAGGCCTATCTGCCTTGTTTAGATACACTCGTGCGGCTGGCCCGCGAAGTCGCACGACTTGGCTCTTGGGTTAGAGACAGGGCGAAGCCAGCTGTTTCGGCTCGCTCAGCTGCACGCCTAAATCGAACGCGCGCATGGCTTTCTGCAGAGACGCGACGCGTGACGCATCCAGTGCAAACCCTGGGTCCGGGGACTGCCAGTGTGGACCCTGGGTCCGGGGACTGCTAGTGTGGACCCTGGGTCCGGGGACTGCTAGTGTGGACCCTGGGTCCGGGGACTGCCAGTGTGAACCCTGGGTCCGGGGACTGCCAGTGTGAACCCTGGGTCCGGGGACTGCCTGGGCGGACCCGGAGGCGGATATATATCCAGGTAACCTGCATCCAGAAGCACGCTGGATATGTTTTTCTCCTTCATTATGTTGTTCTCGTCTGAGTCTGGTCTCTCGACATGACTGAGTGTTTTGTTGTGATATATCCACGAATAGAAACGTCAGACTTGTTTGTGGGAGGTTGGGTCAAGGATATGCAGCAATTTGGAGAAACAGTCCAAGTGTTCACGGCCAAATATCGTTGATATTTATGTGAATGTGCGGCTTGGTCTGGAGCTGGTGGCTGGGAAAAACAGGAGAGTGACGCACCGAGAAGCACCCACACACTGGTGCGGGAGTTCCTGTCTGGTTCATATCCAGGAAACCGACTAACAACGTCCGTTTTGTGGATTCTGACTGAATTTTCTCGGTTTGAGGTGCGGAACCAGGCCCTGGAAAGGCACTGACGCCTGACCTCCGAGCTTTGTTCGAGTCTGAGTCTCGCGAGCCGCAAATGAAGACATTTCCCCACAAAATATCTTCAAAAATCTGTACAGGTTCTCTCTGTGTGTGTGTGTGTGTGTGTGTGTGTGTGTGTGCGTGCGTGCGTGTGTGCGTGTGTGTGCAGATCCTCGCAAGATTCGTTGTTTGTAATTTTTGTTGAAAGGTGGGGATAAATTCTAACTCGTTTTGCGCTTATCTCTTGCGATGAGGTTGAAACTGTGAAGTTTTGCGCGAGCATTTCCTCAGATAAGGACAAGTAGATCCACACAAGAAACACCAGCTGTTTGTGCGCAAAGTACAATGGAACTCAGGTTTACTTGCGTATTGTTAAGTTCTCGGGTGGCTCTCTGCAGGAATCGAGTGAATTTTAGTGATGTAGAAATCACGACTGCTGTGGAATTTCAGCTGTTTCTGGTTGCCTGGGGATGCGCCATTGTTCTAACAGACAATAGATTGAGAGATTCAGGTTGATTTGTCGGTAAGAGCTCAGTTGCTCACAACTCACGCACTGGGTTCGTCTCAGCTCAGTGGGTGCCCGGCAAATCATGTGATCCCGAGAACGAACCGAGGCAGTGGGCGGGTGAGGATTTCTTTGGAGACGAACCGTGTCAAGGGAGTGTACGTGTGTGTGTGCGTGTGTGTGCGTGTGTGTGCGTGTGTGCGTGAGTACCGTTTCTCAGGATTTTGACAGAAACGTTTCTCCAGGGAACTCTTTGTGTGTGTGTGTGTGTGCGTGTGTGCGTGCGTGTGCGTGTGTGTGCGTGTGTGCGTGTGCGTGCGTCTCATCTCGCACAAGACGAGACGTACGCATGGACTGCGTGTCTCCAGCCAGAACAGCACCGGTGGAATCACCGACAAAACACAAAAAACTTCACTGCACTGCAAAACGTTTCTCAGCACGGCTGCCAGGATCCACCGACGCCCATTGACAAGACGAGTCTCGCGCATGCGCAGACTCTGTCCTGCTCCGGGTCGTTCCGCGTCGTGCACAGCGCCGCGTCCCGACTGGGCCCCGCGCCATTCGTCAGTGTCTCCGCGGGCACCAGGCACAAGAAAAGGTGTTGCTGGCCGTGACCAACATGTCCGTCACACGGAACAGACCGAAGATGAAGAGACAGGCTCGTCTGGGTTCGGGAAAACATTGGTGAAATAACAGGGAGTTTTTGCAAACGGAAGACGTGGACGTACGTACGCGTGAACGTTGACGTATAAATCCATCCCTGTGTCTACGGGTTGCAGTATTCCTTACATACAACAGCATTGTCTCCAGTTCTGATTTTTCTGCACTTATGTTTCAATCCTCAAAGAAAATTTTTGAGACAAGTTTCACGCAAAAAGATTTTCTGTACTTTGTTTCTTTGGACTTGAGAGAATATTGTGGGTCCCACAGGGTGAGATTCCATGTCCACGTTCACGCTCACGTCTACGTTTTCAATTTGCGAAAACTCCCTGATGAAGATGCAAGACGAATACCACACTTTCAGATTGAATTTAATTTTGGTCCTCGGATCCCCCTTGACATTGTTCACTCCCACGCCAAGTTTTTTCCCACTGAGGAATTTTTGCGCTCGCTTCACGTCGTCATGACGCGGAGGGCACAGAGTGAGCTGAGCGCTGTCTCGGACAACGGTACAAATTCGTATGTGGCGTGGTGCGCCGAAGTTCATACTCCGGACAGAGTCACTGATGGCGCCCAGACTATTAACAGAGAGGAAAACAGACTCAAGGCGACGCACGACTTCCATTGGCAAAAAAAACTTGGAACACAAAAGCATGGAACGTATTTCTGGTCTGAGGTCTGACCTTTTCGCCAAAAAGCTAGGGAAATGGAAAGTTGAGGAGTTGACTTGAAGATTTGTTCAAGCCAGGGAGCCAGGAAATGCGAACACAACAGGGGACCATTTCAGTTGGATTGTGTTTCGTTTTTCTCTTTGTGCGAAGTCCCTTTAGGGAAGAGCACTTAGTGGTAGTGCCAAGAAAAATTTTCAGTATATATGCCAACTCCACCAAGGTGTCCCGCTTTGTCCCATCCCGTCCCATCCCATCCTGTCACGTACGTCACCCCCCCTGTAGGGGTTAATTCATGGCTATTGGTGCTGGCCTGGGACAATTGGTCCGCATGGTCCATCAATGTATACATGCATATATATGGCATCTCAGGCAAGGTGTCCCGCTTGTCCCATCCTGTCCCATCCCATCCCGTCCCGACCCGTCCCCGTCCCATCCTGTATGGGTCAAATGGTGGCTATTGGTGCTGGCCTGGGACAATTGGTCCACATGGTCCATCAATGTATACAAGCATATATATGGCATCTCAGGCAAGG
>JAAUXT010110792.1_pt1 | contig 19510 bp, 21 predicted proteins | sample 7278171 | NCBI WGS metagenome assembly JAAUXT01 (sample SAMN14350112, study PRJNA611818) | marine sediment metagenome | isolation source: surface marine sediment (1.8m) | place: French Polynesia: Moorea | collected 2018-08 | reverse complement strand
GTATGGATCTTTCTTTCTTTCTTTTTTTCTTTCTTTCTTTCTTTTTGTTTTGCAAAATCCTTGTTTGAAATGATATTAAATTTGATATTAAAATGATATCAAAAAACTCTCTTGCCATGGTGCAATTTGAACCTAAATGGTGTGTTGTTTGGAGTACCTCATATTGACCTTTTGACCCTGGTCTTGGGTAGTTTTCACTCGGACGATCATCCGAGTCAAAAGTGCACTGTGCACTTTTGACAACCAGGGCATTCTGACACTCCGACAACGATTACGGGTCTCTCCATGCCAATTATCCCGTCTGGCTTGAGCCTGCACGTAAACTGACAAACTTGTTCACTGCCACAAACCCCAATGTCGTGCACACGACTGCATGCATTCATAGCACTTGGGTTCTCGTGCACGTTTTATTTTCTCCTTGTGGAAGAGGATCTCTTGAATATTTGACCCAGAACCAAGAGTGAAAATCGGGTAAGAAGAACAAAGACAACGCTTGGAATTTAAATTTGACTGATCAAGTGGCAGCAACGTGGCTGCCACTCAAAGAAATGTCACAGGTTGTCAAAATTGAGGAGAGTCATTTCATCGAGCAATGTCGCAGGGACTACAAAAGTAATGTTTCCTTTCATCCAAACAAATTTCCGGCAATGAATGACTTCCACTTCTGTGATTTTTACACAAAGGCAACGGCACTCAGCAGAAAAAAAGTTTCCCTTTGCACACATTTTGTGCGACAAGTTTCTTTTTGTACATATTTTGTGTGACAGAATCGTACATTTTGGGCGTTTCCATGGAGGCAGATACAGTCACATTGGATTGAACTTCGAGGGGAATACGACTTCATTGCAAGTGAATCACTTCGGAAGGGAAAGTTGCGACGCCCGTGGGTGGGAGAACAAAACGTGGCAACACAGAGCAACGCACGTCATTTCAAAACCAAAATCACGCGTTTCTTTTTCCTCTCTTCCCAGACCAACAGTCTCCTTCTGAACCACTCCTTGTGCAACAGCGGGTATTTTCTCTCATTTCATGGAGCGAACAAGAAAAAGGTTTTGGCTCTCAAGAGACGTGGTTTCTAATCTTCCAGTCAGACACCTACATTAGGAAAGACTCAACCGCCGCTCTGACCTGCATAAGAAACAAAGGACGGACCACACCGAGTGACGCTTCTTGAATGGATCCACTGCCGGCTCCTTCCATTTTCCCATTTACGAGGGACATGACACGGGACTTATGAAGGACCAAGAGAAGCGAGGACGCAGTTGGATGTGTCATTTCAAACAGCGTTTGATCCTTTGTACTTTCAAGGCGTATTTCACAATCATTTGTGGTTGTTGCAATGGAACAAGACAGTTTGTCAATATTTCATTGAAATTGTCTTTTTTTGGCTCCCAAAGAAAAGCTAATTCAGGTCACAACCTTCCATCTACAGAGCTTCTTTTGCAATTCCATGACGCAAATTACATGCGCACATTTTTGAGCCTCAACAAGATTTTCGGTTGCGTCTTGATGCACGGCGATTTTATGGGGCAAGAGAGTCACCTCGTCAACACACGCTCAAAACAATTTCATGTTGTTAACCTTGATTTTTTGAAAGGGTCTTCCCTGAAAGGAGCCACTTTTGTCATTGAGATAGACGGGAATGCACACAAAAACGTTTGAGGTCTGCAACAGCGACAAGTTTTGCTGCTGAAGTCAACGTTGAACTCTCATTCATTCCTCATTGTTTTTTTGCATCAAAAAGCAGAAACCTTTTTCAGTGTTTCTGTTCAAGCCGATGAACTTTATTTTCCCTATCTTGCCAGCAAGCTGTTGCAGCAGACAAAATCTTAATTAAAACCTTTTAAAATCTCGGGACCTGTGAAAGACAACGTGTTACCAACAGCTGTGGCCTGGGCCAAAACAGCTACCGAGGTTGGGCTTCTCTGAAAGCTGCCGAAGGAGAAAACAACGAGAAAACTGTTGAAGGTAAAGGAGCCATTAGCCATGCGAGTGGTGGCCCCAACATCGACCCTTGATGTCCAGCAGTGGGTCCGACCTGCCTCTGACACGTGTCCCAGCCACCTCTCGTCAAACTGGGAATTTCGCGTTTCAGCGGAGAAATTTCCGTAGGTCCCCAAATCCGTAGATTGACCCGAGTGGAATGATTTGGCGTCACATTTGGCGGTGACGCCAATTCCAGCGGAGCCGTCGCCCTCGCTGCTTCCGCTGCTCACGAAAAGCCGCGCGTCAAATGTACCGATGTCAATTGGAAATCATCTATTTCAATGGGGAGGTCCGTTTGTTCATTCATCTGTATTTATTAAAGCTGAATGTTCTGAGCAGAAAGACATCCTTTCCAGTTATGCTTTCAACAAATGGGGTTCGGGAAAGAGGAAAGTGGGGTTAATGCAGAACTGTGAACTCGCGTTGTGAATCATGATACAAGGGGAACAGAACTGCAGCGCGGCCATTTCTGTCCTCAGCTTCAGGCCCTGACGCTTCAAGTCACGAAAGGAGTTTCGCTCGTCTGCACGCACTGCTCCGAGTCGACAGACATGCTGTGAGCTGACAGTCGTCCCTTCAACTGGAAACACCGGTTTCCTCTGGGGACGTCCCCTCAATGCGCATGCGCGGCACTGACGGACGCGGCCTGAATACAGCGCGGGGACCAGGCTCCGGGAACCAGAGTCGACGGGACAGCGGCGCGCGCAGCTTGCCGCTCATCAAGTAGCAAATTGATTTGGGGAAAATTCAATTTCGAGTCGAGGGGGATTCATGGGGAGAAGACATGTCGGTTCCCTCGGCGCTGAAACACTCATCTCCTGTGACGAGTTGAAGCCCCAGCAGCATCGCCGTCATTCGGAACTTGCGAGGCTTTGCGCAACGGTTCAATTCGCATCGCTCGGGAGAAGAATCCCGTATGTTCTGGTGCGTAAACTTGCAAACTTTGCGTTTTTTCATACCACTTGTGGTTTTGACATTTAAATACAAAATGCTTGTCAAAACTGAAAGAAAAACTGAGGCAAGAGGAACAGAAGTTTTCGTGGTGGATGTTTTCATGAAGGTATTGTACGACACGACAAAAGAGTTCACCTTTGGTATACACGTTTTCTTCAAGGTGCGAACAAAGACCTGGCTTCGGAGCTTCCGAGAGGGAGGGAGATCCAACGTACAAAAACTCAAGCACAATGTTGTCTCGCGCGTTTTTCAATCTGAGAGATAACAGTTCGTGTCTCCTCCACGTCACTGTGTTGGAAAATCCCTTCAACTTCTTTCTCACAATGAAACCAAGGTTGTTTTGAAACATGTCGTCTTGGAACTCGTCGGAAAAAGTCATTGGGTCAGGTTTCAAACGAAAATTAACTTTCAACAACAAAATGTCGTGTCACTTACCTCGATTGAGAAGTCCAAACCTCTATTTATCCAAAGCACGACTGTGACTTTCTTCCGGATCTGAAAACAGAAGCAGGTGGAATAAATCCACGTTGTATCGTCGCTCGGAGCCAGAGTACATGCGCCCTCATGTAGATTCTACCCGCGCGTGTTTAGAAAAGCAGTCAACGAAAACGCACCTTGCCAACAGTTAAGAAAAGCCAAGTCTCTAAACAATATCTCACACAGAGGACGATATCCCAGGTAAAATAGTGTAAACAGATCAACACCAAGGATCTAAATATTGACATGGATATCAACAAGCCAACAAACAGGCTGATAAAATAATGTAATGTGTATTTGTCTTGGTCTGTGGTAAATGCAACTAGTAGCATACAAATTGCACATTATCCGGGACAGCGTGTGCGGAGGCATTGATCTCCAGACAGATTTTTGATCAACGGTAGTCCAGGACAAATGCAAGCACCAATTCATGGTGTGTGCCTGCGTGTGTGTGTGTGTGCTTTGACGAGACTCCTTCGAAATCAATTCTGCGCGTGCGCGAGTTCTTCTGAGCCAAGTCCTTTTGTGGGAAAAGGGGAGAAAATCAACTTCACACAGTTCATCGAGTATGTGAAAGAAATCAGTGGGAAAACCTGATCTGTTTAATTATGGAAATTGGATAAGAGCTCTCCGCCACTCGCAAGTCGCCTTTGAATGCTTGACCTTTGCTGCTTCGTACATTGGACTCACTCAACGAAGTTTTACAGCTTTGCGTGCAGAAACACTTGCTGAGAAGCTTTTACAAAACACAAGCAGCCAGATAGAGAATTCTCTTCACAAGACAGAGAACGTCTGCGGTGATTGAACCACAAAAGTTAACAGCTTCTCTCGTTGCATACAAAAAGAACTTGTGTCCATTTGTAGAATTGGCGAGTGTCCCACCTTGGCAATTTCATCTGCCTTCAAGAGTATGAGATTGCAACGAACACGCGTTTCCTCAAAGGGAAACAAATTGTATTCCAGTCTGTATTGAAGTGCATCGCATACCGACAGTGGCATAACTCGGAGCTGCTCTACTGGGGGAACACAAAACGTCAGTGACTAAAACGACAAAGACTGAGCCGGCTCTCCCACGAGGGGGAGGCCGAATCAGCTCAATCATACAAAATCCCGCCACTGTTTGCCTTTGGCTTTGTAATTAATCCATACATGACAAAATAAACATTGATTATGATTTCCATTCAGTGCACTACCACCAGTCATGTTTCCTGATTAGTCCCTTTCAAATTTAATTCATTTCGCAGGAAAAGCAGCTTCGTCGTAATTCAATGGGAAAGTGCTCAATAAGCTGTTGAAATTCAGTGTGTGTGTTGTATGAATAATTGAAGCTGTTTAGTTTTGGATTTCGCCCGCAGAACTCGAGCATCCTCGCCAATTATTCACAGAATCATTTACTCAGGGCCTGCAGAGACAAATAAATGATATTTATCTGCTCTGTGTAAAAACACAAATCATGAGGCATGAACGAACGAACGAGCGCCTTCTGGAGAATGTCAGGCACACGGAGACCCTCCGCTCCGAAGCCGCTTTGCACGAGTTTGTATGCAGTTATGCGCAGCAGGAATTTGTGTTTGCAAATTGGTTCTCATCATAGCTGTTTCACGTGTATGGAGCTGAGACACATGTTTCCACAATTCTACCTCGTGTGTCTCGTCCCCCCACCTCCTCGTGGTAAGAGACTCTCCCGTCCTCATCCCGACGCCTCTTGCTCGTGGCTGAGATGAGCCCCGTGACCTTTCGGACATCGCGTTTCGGAGGCGCAATTAAAGCTGTCCTCCCTGTCTCATTTCCTGGCTTCGGCTCCGTGCCGTTTACCTCCACGTGCCTATCTGAGCACGTCTTGCTCAGGTGTCGTGTGGTGGGGAGATTTAGCAGATTTTGTGTAGATTCGTGTTACGCGACACGTATATAAATACGTGTTTCGTGAGAAGCTCACAACACACGGGACAAAAGGTCCACTCTTTCCTGCTTGGTCACACCTCCTTGGTTTGGACTGTGGGGGTGTGAGCAATCAGATGATCAGCAGTCATATGTCTGAGGAGATGTACGAGGCCTGTCAATTATGATGCCGCTTTTTCGCCGAAATGAACCCATTCCTGTCGACCGATTTCGATGCCCTTTGCGGAGCATTTAGACAGATCATTGATCTTCACTGTCAGGAAGTCTGGTCAATCTCACATGCACAGTCATGATCTCAGAGGTCGCTGAAATAGGTCAATCAGACAGTTCACGGCGATCAGATGCTGTTGTGCGTGCAGAGAATTTTCAAGTGAGTCAACATGGGTGTGTCTCTTTGTTTTCTCTTGCTTTTCCTTGCCAATGTGACCAAACCCGAGAGGCATCATGAACAGAGGGTCAATCTGAAGTTCTTGTGCAAGGCTGGCTTTAAGCCCATTGAATGTTGGAGGCGTTTGAGGAACGTTTTCCGTGATGCAGTGATGTCCCAAACTCAGGTGCGGGTGTGGTGGAAGCGCTTCAATTCTGGGCAGGAGGAGACCAGTGATCGGCCTAAATCTGGTCACCCCCAAAGCCAAAGAACCAGAAACAATGCCCAGAAGATCCAGAGACTGATCACAGCTGACAACAGACGGAGTGTGAGAGGACTTTCTGCCACCAGTGGACTCTCAAGGGGGACAGTGTGGAATCTCCTGAAGAAGGACCTGAAGCTGAGATGACGTTGCGCCCGCATGGTACCCCACATGCTGACAGAGGAACAGAAGGCATTCCGGAAGAAACTTTGTGAGGACAACCTTGCACTCATGAGGGTGGATCCAGGGGAGTTTTTAGCCAAAGTGATAACAACAGATGAAACTTGGATTGCCACTTTCGAGCCAGAAACAAAGAGACAATCAGCAGCCTGGGTCTTGCCAGATGAGGGAGCACCGCACAAAGCAAGGAGACAGAGGGGACAGAGGAAAACAATGATGACTGTTTTCTTTGATTTCCAAGGAATCATCCATGTTGAGTTCATGCCTCAAGGAGGTACGATCAGGTAGGAGGACTATTGTGACACACTGATGCGCATGAAGGAGGCGATCAGAAGAAAGAGACCCCATCTTTGGACAAGAGATCATGAGGGCAACAGGTCATTCCTCCTTTATCAGGATAACGCGCCTGCACATGTGGCAGTTCCAACCCTGGCCAAGTTCGGAGAGTGGGGGATCAATCTCCTGGCTCATCCCCTTACTCTCCGGACTTAGCACCATGTGATTTTGCACTCTTCCCTAAACTGAAACAAGACTTGCATGGGAGGCGTTTTGGTAACTTGGAACAACTCAAAGTGGAAGCAAAGAGACTGCTCTGGTCATACCCAGAAGAGTTCTACACCCAATGTTTCAGCGACCTGGTCACGAGATGGAACAAATGTGTTGCTGTGAATGGTGATTATTTCGAGGGGAGTCATGTGTCTGTGCCCCCTGAAGATTTCCAGGTCCAGGAAGACACAACTGACAGCTCTGATGATGATTGACTGCCGTCCAAAGTTGCGCACAACTTGCATCACCATTCGAGTTCTTATTGACTGTTTTCAAGTTGGATTTATTCAAATTTTGGCATGCCTTGTTGGCTTTTTTATTGCTTATTGTGTTCACAGGAAGTTGGCATGTTGGCATTAAAATTGGCATTTCTGCAGCTTCAGTTCTTCGTCTTAATTTCGGCGAAAAAGCGGCATCATAATTGACAGGCCTCGTAGGTTGCAGACCACATGCTATGTTGGGAGAAACCAGTGGGAATCACAAAACACACCCCTGCACTGTTACTCAAATTACGTCAGTCACGGACGGAACACGGAATACGTGGTTCCCCTAAAACTCGCTGTTGTTGAGAGACACGTCAATCCAGAACTCTGTGTGCTCCCTGTATGATGAACAAAGAATCTGGTTTCAGGCGCAAACAACATCATACGTCACGGACTTTTGTTCCCCCTTCTCTTTGTTCTCTGTGAACGAAATGTTTCTGACATTTTTGTACTCAAATCTGCGAGTAACATTAGACTTTGTAATTGCTCTTTGATGGGGAAAATATTCTTTTTCCACTTCCATTCACATTCATGCAAATAAAAGACCACCATTACAGACTCGCTATTCACGCTAAAAGGTTATCATTATGCGACGATTCGTCTGTATGAGCGGAATTCATTCCCCTACCGAGGTAATAGTACTCACTCGCACCGATCAATGTTTGCGTTTCTCATATCTGTTACATTTCCAATCAATCTCTATTGATCTTGGCAGATTTCGCTGTGTACTGGTTCCACCAGGGGGTCAAACGCCCGTCAAGTTTTTTCTTTCAATGGGAGTTGTTCGTCGGCATTGATTTTCGTCTGATGGAGGGAAGCGTCGCGACGCTTCACCTCTCGCCTGAGGTCAACGTCGTCTCCAAGGTCACCGGAAACGGAGACAAACACCAGGTAGTTTCACGTCACGGGGGTCACGTGACACCCTGACCCTCCACACCTCTGTCGCCAAAACAGCAGTGAAGATCAAACACTGAAGAAGACTGAAGGATCTCAAGAGCCCCCTAGAATCCGTTGGATTTTCAGAAAAAATCCAGCCCTGCAATGGACGCTGTTTGGTGCGTGAAGAAAACTCCTGAGTAACAAATAATGTCGTCTCATTATGGTCTGTGTATTGAATATTGCCTGAAGGTAGACAAGAGAAAAACCTCAGACAAGAGGTACATATTAGTACGTAATAATAGGTGGTCTCTGCACAGTGAATTGTGCCAACCATTTTCAGCAGCTGTTTTGGACGCAATTACAGTTGATTAAGGAAGCGGGACTCGGGTCTTTATTTCCTGCGCTGGGACGCAGGGTGCAGTTCAGCCGTGATATATCATGCAATGTTCCCATCGGAGTGTTCAAATCACTCTCAGGTCGGACAGATTAAAAGCCAATGCGATTCGGAACGTTGACAAGAAGCCTTGTACTCGTGGTCTGAACGGACCACGTGGGATGTCCACGGGCCAGACGCGGCTTCGGCGTCCACGGTGAAAAATGACCTCACTGCGACTGCGCGAAAGGTCGCATTGGACGAAATGTCCATTTTGTGCACGTGCTGTGTAATTCGGGCCTGAGCCGGGCGGCCATGTGGAAGGATTCAGTGCGGCTCCCTGTGTTGACCCACTTTCGTCCTGGAATGGACCACGAAAAGGGCTGACGGGAATGAAAAGTCAATTTCCAATCACGCTGGTGGTGGAAACACTTTTCGAGTGAACAAACTCCTTTGGCATCCAATGTCAATCGATTGTCATTTTCCAAAGAGCACTGTGCGCACTGATTTCATTGCAGGTCAAGGTGTGAACATGAGCAGTCAATACATGGTGCAGCTCTTTTGTCAAAAGTATCCACTTCGTGACTCATCTGAAAAGTATCAGACTTGAAGCACGAGTGACCTGACCACTTCATTCGCTGCAGTGAACCTTTCCACTGCAGGCAGCTTCAAATCATCAAACACGAAATTCCCTCTTTGCATTTGAAATGAGAGTCAATTAATTTGATCTCGATGTTGAGAGCACTTTGAGTCCAGGAGGCTTGATGTATGGCCTCTTCGCAGTCCACGTCGCGCTACATCACAGCGTGGGGAGTTTAAGTATGCCTGACCCTCGTCAGAGCCCCGCCGTGCCAACGTCGCGCCAACGTCGCGCCAACGTCACGTCACCCATGCAACGTTGAACATCAGAACTGCCCTTTCAACACTTGATGAAAATCAAGCAAAAACTCACGTGGGTGTCACGGCGTTGGCGTGACTTTTGGGGTTTTGAAACGTGGTGCTTAAACTCCCTACTGTGTACAGGTACGCGCGCTCGTCCGGGTGGCGTCTTGTGCATTACGTACGTACCACGTGATCCCTTTGATGACGAGCGCGCTCGGTACCGATGCACGTTCGCGTCGTCGTCGCCAAGTCTGCGAGTTGCAACAAGAGCCAGAACACAAAGCAACACGATGGCTCAAGGATCAGATTTCTTGAATTGAAATGATTCTCCTGTCCTTTTCAACCATCGGGCGACTCAAAGAGAGAATCATGTCCGTGCAGAGGTATCTTTGACTCGTAATTTAATTAAAGTGCGCAACACGCAACTGAGCCATTTGTAACACTAAAAAGAGATGTCGGGAGAACGTTCAAGGTCTGACTCCTCCAGCCCCAGCGGCCCGACCCTCACACAGAAAGGCAACAACACGCAGACATCGCTTTGTGCCCAGATAATATTGGCACGTACAAAGACACATAACCATGCACGTTGTTTCCATTACCCATGACCTACGGTGAAACTGCCTTGACATGCAATGTCGCAAGAAATTAACTGCCCCTGAGCTCTGTGCTGCACCGGGGGCGGCGGGGGGGGGAGGGCGGCGCGGCCGGCCGCGTTGCCTTCTCCATACATCCTGGTTAGTTTCCATCTCTGTCCGGCCCACAATGCCTCGGCGAAAATTCGGTTTGCGTCCCCCTCCCTCCCTCCATCTCAAGGCCAGTTGTATGATTAGCGCCGGAATCCCATTATGAAAGCTGAACCTTAAATCAATTATTTATGGAAATTCCTCGGGATATGAAGGTGTTGTACGTGTTCAAGGGATGAATGTCCAAAGAGGAGAAGACGGCACCGAGCCAACAATAGATTTTATCTGCGCTCGGCGCAAATAATTTATCATTTCCTCGCGGAGTTTTTCTCACTCTCACCCTCCCCGAGCGTCTTGCTCTGCTCATGCGCAGAGAGATGTTTTCTTGCAAACTCCATCACATTTTTCGGGGGGATGTTGTTCAACAAAGACTTGCGCACGAACCCCAACAACAAGTGTTTGCACAGAATCACAAGGGAGTCAGAAGCTACTTCCTGCAAGACGAGTCCAGGAAACTCACATCCAATCAGCAGAAAGACGAACAGCTTTGCGAGTTTTTCTTGCGCAGGTAGAATTTCATCTGCTGCACACATTTTGAGACCCAGAAGGCCCCTGAACCCTTCTCGCCCGTCACAAGTATGAAACCCGAAGACCCACAAAGTTGGACCCATCTCCACCATCTCCACTTTGTGTTGACTTTTCCACCGAAGAAAACCCGCAGCAGCCGCTTTTCAAAAAGAAGGAGAAGAACCACCGCCTGAATATACATTTGACAGGAAATGAAATCAAGGCAGCTGAATGCTGTTGGGTGAAAAGAAGTGCTGGCAGCGCAGGCGAGTTGGCTTCCACCGCAGCCTGTTCAGAACCGACCCGAGGTCGAGACCTTTCAACAGGCGGCACAAAGCTACAGTCGGTTAAACACCGAAAAGATGAATGAGCTCTTATGGACCAGGCTGATGGGAAAAGTACACAGGGCCTCAAAAAGAACAGCTGTACAGCTCGAAAAGGTATTGGCAATAAAAGCCTCTTGGAAAGTCCACAATTTCCTTTTCTGTGGAGAGCGGTTCAAAAGCCCTGCGAGGTGATCAACTTGACAGTAATACAATATTCTCAAGAGCATTGCCGTGGATGTCGTATTTTCAAACATATTGGCAATTTTGAAGTCGCAGATCTAATAAGAGCTGTCGATTCCAATTTCAATCATCTCGCACTTCCAACTGTAGGAACGTGCGCTAGGACTTCGCATTCAGACACAGTTCCTGGGGAAAACGCTTTCAAGGTGCGGATCGAGTGACAACAGCCCATCTGAAAACAAAATCCACCGCAGACTGACGGCTGAGTGACTGAAGCGCCATGTGGATGGATAAAACCAGCAACTGCAGTTTTGTTCTTCCTGCAGTTTGCTCGCATCGTGCATGTTCATGGCTGCAGGAGAAAGGCTCCTCTCCACTCCTGAGTCCGCACACTGTGAAGCTGAGGCAGATCAGTGATTGAAATTGTGCGTTGAAATGCCTCTGCAATTGTCCAGCACACCGTGCCACTTTGTCAATCAGGGCCCATGGAGTCACAACCCGACAGAGAATCCAGCCCAATTTGCGCAATTATTTAATGCACGTTGCTTCACTGCGGGTTGTTTGCCTGATTATCCCTGGGACCTTCCAATAAGGTTTTCACTCGAGTCAATCAGAAGCGCACATTCAGCGTGGACCGCTGTGCCCCTGGACTCCAAACCCTAACATCCGTTTATTACCCACTTCAGAAGAGAGTATTTTTCTGTTCTAAATGACCTTTGCCCAAATGTGTGAACTGAAGGGCCTTGAGGTGCCTCGGGGGGTTCCCAGGACGGGAATAATCTCCCCCCGTTGGAGGCTGGTGATGCGGTTCCTGCAGCGCGAGGTTCGTCCCGGGGGCCACGGAGCCTCGTCCGCTGAATCGTCTCACCATGGGTGTTTGTTGTCTTTTTTGCTTGCCTTTGTCTCACACCACGTGGTGGTAACAATGGGTTCTGAGACCTTTCCTGTTTCAAGCATGGCGAATGTTTTTGGTGATTTGCGCCGGCCGGGTACCGGTCGAGCGTGAACACTGTAGGCATCGTCTTCCAAAGTGTGTGTACAGCAGTTTCTCTATGAAAATAGTGCTCAGTTGTGTTCATTTGGTCTGTAGATTTGTTTTTGGTTTTGGATTAGGTGCCAGAAAAAGTTTTTGTTCCAAAGGAAAACGAAAAGGAAGGGAATCTGACTTGCTCACTGACCTTTAGTTCAGGGCCAGTTGTACACATAAAATTTGAGACAGGCCCTCTTGGAAGAATAACTATGGACAGCAAACCAACATGGCGACGGCACATCGAGTCCAAACAATAAAGCAATGATTTACGTCTGTGTTCCAAATCCCCCCGGATTTTCTTCACGCCTGGAGAGAGAGTGGCGCGCCGCGTCTGCGCCGCCGCTGCAGCGCATGCGCCGCGGGAGAAGTGGTCAATGTGACCGCCAAGACCGAATCACGTGACACGGGAACACGCTCTGACCTCAAACTCTTGTGCATGGTGTTGCAAACCGTGCTCTATCACTGTTTTTCCCACGTTAGAACGACGAATTGGAGGAATAGGTAGGTTCGAGGTCCGTAGCTGGCATCAGCGCAGGGAGAAGCCGAGGAGACACTTTCCCACAAAAGGAACTGAGGCTCCACAGGGGCACAAGGTGATCACCAAAGGGCAGTTGAGGAAGAGACAGAAAAGAGTGTTTTGAGTCCTCCGCGTAGGAACTGCCTTGTCAGCATGAGGCAGGCGGCAGTGGGATCCAACGCACGACAATCTCAAGAGGCGCTCAAACTCCGCAATGTCTTTGTGATGTTCTCGAGACGTCCTCTCAGTATTGAGCCGTGAGAGCTTCACAGGCACCAGGCTCAGACACGTCGCTCTATCTTGAAGCGCGTGAACCATCTCCCTCGGTGGTTCCCACACCAGACGATGTGGGTCACTGCTTCCACTGCTGCAGTTCACGCAGATCCAAAACAGCTGCAGTTCGCAGCAACGTGCGTGGGTGCGGGGAACACCAGGGATTGCGCACATGATGCAATTATTCAGTGAAGAACTACTGGCCGAGAGGGGCTCAAGCCATGGCCTCAACTTGTCAGTGCAAGTGCCCAAGGATCGCGTCGGTCCAAATAAATTGGCGCGGAAATGTAATCAATTGTGAAGCAACTAGCCAGAAAAGGTCTTCGGGAGTAGAGGCTTTGCAGAAGGTACTTGTGTGCTCTGACAAATTGTCTGTTGAAACCTTCAATTCTCTGCCAAAAGGTGGAGAGTCCTTGCCAGAAGGGGAAACAAGTTGTAACTTACACACCTTAATTAAATGGCATTCTATTGATTGCAGCTGCATCAAGAGCACTTGTGCAGAAACACTGAGAAAAGAACCTGCTGTTGCGAATGGCAAATCCCTTTCAACGTTCAGAGGCAGAGGCAAACTTCTGTTTCACTTGCGCAGCTAAATGTTTTTTCTCCTACGTACCTGGGCTGGATTCAGGTGTCACATTCTGCGGGTTTCTGAAAATAGAAAGGAGACCATTGTTTTCAATCAGGCAAGAACAAGACGACAGAGGCTGTGGCGACACAAATGTTTCTCGTTCTGTTGAGCATAGCAGGTCTGAGAATGTCTTTTGAAACGCGGAGAAGAATGTGTTACTCGTATGTGTGTCAGAACTTACACACACACACACACACACACACACACACACACACACACCACGTGCGAGAGGATCCCAGATATAAGTCCAAGAAAACTCTGTGTGTGCAGTGGAATGCCTCTTCTGCAAAATGCAGCCGACATCAGCACAAGTTTTCAACCCGAAGCTGAAGCTGCAGCAGTGATTTATTCTCCAATTGATAAGGATTCGTTTCCAATGAGAAAACGTCGCTTATCCGTCCGACGACAGATGCTTCGTAAGACAGGAATGGATTTTTCTATTTCGGTGATAAAATCCGACGTGAGACTCACGCAGTTCGTGTCGAAATTGGCCTCGCAGAGTCTCAGCTGCTGCTGCTGCGACTGTTTCACCAGAGGTATCAAAATCTCCACTGGGACCCAAGTGGGGAAAAAACACTGCAGAAGCTGCTACACAGATTTGCCATCCCTCATATTTTATGGGAAAACTATTAATTATTTAGGACAGAGAAGACATCTAAGAGGCAGAGTACATCAATAAAATATCAGGCCTGACATAGAGACTCTGGGAAATATAAACATGCAGAACAATGGCGATCAGCTCCCTGTGTTTTCTCTGCGTGCTGCGGAAGACGACTGAGCCAGAGACGAGACGACTCGGCGCATCTGCGCACAACAGTTGCGCACAAACATCACCAATCGAAGCAGATGTTTCTCCCCGCAGAAACACGAGCTTGAAAGCAATCTTCGCGTGTATTTGCAGTCAAGCCCTGAGTAGTTGGCCTGAAGTTTTGAAAGGTGTGCTCGGTGTTTGTGACTGCGCCCTCACGGCGGCAGCGGTGGTTGTGGGATGGGGCTGCAGTGATTGGGGGATCCGTGGCGTGGTGGTGGTGGTGGTGGCAGAAGTTGGCCAAATTTTGAAAGGGTTTTGGGAGTTTTGCAACACTGTGGTTGGGCTGCACCAGTGGCAGCAGGCAGTGGTGGTAGTGGTGGTGGTGACAGCAGCAGCAGCAGCAGCAGCAGCGGCGGCGGCGGCGGCGGCGGCGGCGGCGGGCGGGGCTGATTGCGCGGGATTCCCCTCATCGTGCGCCGCCGCTAATGAGGGCGGCGACCCGGGACGCACCCGCCGCCGCCGCCGCTGGCGCCGCCGTCAAGCAAAGACGAGCCGCACACACACAAAACTGCCTTTCATCAGGCGGACAGACAAATGTTACGAGATTAAAGGAATCTTTGGGAAACATACACGGCACCAGCCTAATTAATTGGGGTTTGGGATACGATCCTGTTTCTTCTCAAAGCAGTGTAGTTTTTACGCAACAAAAACTGCCATCAAAGCCTTTCTTTGATTCCTGAGTCACGCGAGAACGATCGCTCGCTCCGTCTTCGATCCACAGTTGTTATTGAACAAACGCTCTGATGTTGTTTGGCCTCATAAATCCTGACTCCTCCTAGTTGTGCGAAGTCCCTCGAGGGCGATGCACGATGTGGTAGTGCAGTATATGGCAAGGTGGCTGAAATGTCCCCTGCCCCCTCCCCCAAACCCCCCTCCCCAACCCTCCTGCCCCCAAACCCCCTGCCCCTAGATGCCCCCACCCCCAGACCCCCCCTGCGGAAGACAAGGAGGAATCAGTGACATTACCGGCAAGGGACTTCTCACTCCAGTTGCCTTGAGCACTGCTTCTTGTTGGCTTGGGCGAGGCGAGACCCTTTGGCGCGTCTACCCACGCGCTCGTTTACCGAGCGCGAAGCCTTTGGAAGTCGCCACCCACCGCCACCTCGCCGCGGACAGAGGCGAAAATGAGAAACGGCACCAGGTGCTGCGCCCCGCATTGCCTACAGCCTCAGACCCCGGCGGCGAGCCGAAAATTCACGCGTGAACCCAGGAATCAACAGCTGACAGAGAGCTCCGCGCTTCTCTCTCTTTGTGTGCGGCGAGCAGCCTCTGTCGCTGGTGAAGCGTTCGGCGTTCGGTTCAGCTCAGTTCAGCGCAGATGAAGAGCGCAGGCGCGGCGTGCGCATTCGTCTTCGGGAACAGGTTTCGACAGACGCGCGTCAACAAGTTTCAGCGGATCAATACCTCGCGCAGTCACAGAGGTGGATCCAGGGGGCGCAGGGCCTCACCCCCAACACACCGCTCATACCCCGAATTTCTTCCCTCTCCCATGCTCTCACCTCCCAAACTTTGCGCTGCAGGCCCATCGTGTTGTCCGCGGTATCACCAAGACTGTGTCGCCCGACCTCATCTCACTTCTACAACTTCATTGTTGAGACTGATCAGTAGTCCGAACCCTTTATCCCTCTCCAGACACGCAAGATGACAAAGAGGAGCTCAAACCTGTCTTGTTTGTTGGAAAGGACAAACGTGTGTCACCGTGTGAGTTCCACCCGTTTACCGTTGTGTTCACTCTGAACCAAACTTTTTATTGCATTATAACTGTCACCCTCGAACGCCGAATGGGCGTCTGCAACCAGCTCTGTCATGTTCCGCAGTTACACGCCCCGAGTGCGTAGACACTGGGTGTTCAGCCAGTGCAATGCGTGGCAGTAGCGCGCATACGATCTCAGGCGACAGAAACACGTGAAGCGAGAGCGATAATTCAGTCACATTGAGACCGACGCAATTTGATTCTTGAAGTCTGGGAATTACATGGTTCGAAAATGGATTGCTTCAGGCAGTGGGAAGCAGACTTCCTTACCTTCCAGGAATTAGTTCCAAGAAGAACTTTACCATGGGTATCCAAACACTGCCATTCAGCCCAGCAGCGAAGCATTTTCCGCTGCAAAATCACTGGGTACAAAAGCAGTCGTCGCTGCAGGCAAGAGACATGAATTGCTCGTGTGAGAAATGCATATTTAGCAAGTGTAGCGCCCGGGGGCTGAGTTTAGCAGTGAGACAGGGACAGAAATGATTGCTGTGACACATTCCATGACACATAACAGGAGCTGCTCCCCATGGGGATCAATACTGGAAAATACCAATAGAGAATCAGGCATTAGGCATTCCATTACAGCGAGCATCGCTTCGAGGCTCGTGGGGGGGGGGAGGGTAATGACGGGGGAGACTGAAGGGGAGGAGGAGGAGGAACACTCGGCGGTCGATCGCAGAACCGAGCGCTGACAGAGATGCCCCTCTCCGAGGAACCGCAGAAACCCCTCAAGACTCTCACACGCTTCTCAATACCCATCCTTAAGAATACGAACGAAGGCGCAGCAAACGTTGCATTGACGGATGTTCCTCGGAACCTCAAGTTGTGGGGCAGTCGGAGGGAGGGAGGGAGGGAGGGCGCTCCTCACGCGGAAGAAGACGAGGCGCCGCGGCGCATGCGCGGCGCAGCTGCCGCCGGAACAACTTCCGGCGCCGCGAACCTCGATCTCCTTCTCCCTTCTTCAGCCCAACGGGACTGGAGACAGCCAAAGTCACTTTCCTCAGCTCGAAAAAAAAGACAATAACCAGGCATCTGACATCCCATACATCGTTGCGCTGAAGTACCCTGAAGACGTAACCGTTTTTCTGTTGCAGCTTCCCTCCTCGAGCGGCGTCGCTCCGTCGTCGAAACCAAAGCTTCCTTTTCCCCTTCCGCTTCAAAGAGCCAAATGCAAAATTTCCAAGTGTGGAATGAACTGCTGATGTTTTAATTGCTGAAGCCTGGAACTCCTCATCGGGTGTTAAGATGGATGATCCGACTCGATTCATCTGTACTTGAAACTTAATGAAGCATCGTCGCTCATCGAGGAGGAACCGGAATGAAAAATTCAGCAGTTGGAATTCATTTCCTGGAGCTGCCGCGCTTCAAATTCACTTTTTGCTGTCACCAGATTAAATTTTACGAAAATTGATCTCGCGCGCATTTGAGCGACGTCTTCAGAACATGACGAGCGACAGAAATGGCGCAACTCTTGAAATGCATCAATTTCGCATTGTGAAAGATTTTGACGACGCCCCATGGATTTCAACGTCGTATTGTTTGTGGACGCACATTGTATTGAAACCCAACGACAATACCACCAAACCTGAAACAAAGCTTCAATGACCGCGTTGAAAGACGATCCTCGTAGATGGCCATTTACCTTCGTCCAATGACGAGAGAATGAAGGCAATTGCAAAGAAAAGGAGACAGTGGTTCGGTCACTGACCATGATTCTGGATTCCTCTCAGATATTTTCGTGTCAACACAAAAGATTCAGAGTTTCAGGTGCAAAAACACGCTAGATAAGAACCCGATGCCAGGGAGAGGGGCGGGTACGAGGGGGTTTCCCCGGCAGAACAGAAAAATGTGGATCTCATGGAAGATTATCTCCCGTGCATTCCCTCCACACGCACGCGTGTCAGTAAGTTAATTACGAAAGATTATGTATGAGCCCCGCAGTTTAACCTTCCATCATGGACGCCATGTCAACATGAGGGATCGAACCGCAGCCATTCCGATCCTGCGCGCAACGTGCACACGCGCGCCCAACACAACGAAATATGCAAATTGAAATGGGTTTTGTATTTCATAATCCTGTAGGAACGTGTCTCAATTAAAACATGAAACTGGATCCAGCAGAAAGCCATCAGGATTCTGCACAGCTTCACTCACGTCAGGTTCAGTTCTCCTGGTTGACAGTGAATCTGGATGAGCTCGCCCACAATCTTGAGTTCTCCCGTTTCATCAACACACACTTCGTGTCCCGGACAAGAAACATCTTCAAGTCTCACTTGGACATCACTGCTTCTAATTTCATCCAGCACGATGCTGGTCATTGCTTTCGATTTTCTATTGTCTTGCATGCCGTGCCAGAACCTCTCCTCTCAGAACTGTCAAGCTTCTCTCCAAATAGTATTCAATTGACCTGAATTTAATGTGTTTACCCTGCCAAACTTGGCCTCTATTGAGTGTGTTTCAAATCCCCAAAACCTTCCTTTTGTGTCTTGTTTTTCAAAATCTCAAGCAAAGACCAGCATCATGCTGGATGATAGTTCTCACACACTCTCTCAATGAAAGGAGGAGAAGAACTTGTCTCACCACTGCGTGGCTTGACAGTTCTGATATCTCCTGCTCTCATCTCGAGAGTAGTGCGAGAACTCTGTCCTCCATTGTGCGTGTGGTTCATCTCATCAATGTCAAAATGTCCGAGTTGGGTGACGAACACTGACCCCTCGAGTGACATTTGTGGAAATGCCCCCCATTTGACCTTGAGTGCGATTGAACGCTCGATAGATTCGAATCTGACCACTGCAATGACATTGGAATACGAAGTGGATTGTCCTGTCGCAGATATAAAGTTTCTCCCTTTGGTTCGTCTTGTGTGATGAGTCGAAAGGATATCGCTGAACGATATCAATTAGAAGGCATCAGGACGCTCCCTGGGTCGTGGGTTTATCCCTTTTGTGAGTGAAGGGAAGACAAAGGAGTGAAAGGGACTGGAGTTCTGTGTGTGACCCACTTTCTTTTGGTACAATGCGACATCACTCAGCGTGCAGAGCTATACTCAGTGTGTGGGACTGAGAGCAACCACAACAAAAGGTTGAAAAAAGGGCCGCGCATACCGTGATGGGAAAATGGCTCCACAGTTGTTTGATCTCAAGAAAATTACGCGCAGTCACGTTCGATTTTGTTTCTCTGACAGAACGAAGCCAACAAGACTGTGATTCCAAATTGTTTCATGAGAAGAACACAGTCAGCTAGGGTGCCCCAACGTATGATCTGAAATATGAAATTGATTTTGTGATAGATCTATGGATCAAAGTGTGGGTCCATGCGAATGAAGCTGTTAACTTGAAAATGTGATCAGTCAAGCATGCAAGTCAATCTCGGTTGGATTCGCTTGGGCAACGTCGGTCTTTGCTCTGCATATGAGAACGGAAATTACTCCAGGAGCCCGCACAACGAGGCTTGTTTCTGAAACATGTCCGTTTCCAATGGGGTGAAGGATTCCCATTCACATCCAGTCTCGGAATCGTTGTGCACAAGCGGGTCTGACCCAGGGGGGGGGGGGGGGGGGGGGGGGGGGGGGGGGGGTGGGCGTGGGTCGGGTGGGGGGGGTTGGTCGTATGGGTGGGGGGGGGGGGGGGCGCGAGCCGGGCCGCCGGCGCCAGGGCGCGCCGGGCGGGGTGGGG
>JAAUXT010087683.1_pt1 | contig 19510 bp, 28 predicted proteins | sample 7278171 | NCBI WGS metagenome assembly JAAUXT01 (sample SAMN14350112, study PRJNA611818) | marine sediment metagenome | isolation source: surface marine sediment (1.8m) | place: French Polynesia: Moorea | collected 2018-08 | reverse complement strand
TGTCTCCATTGAGTACTTCAAGTAATTTTGTTACCGAAACTTGTCAATTGATAGAGGTCAATAAAGTCGATGTTAAAAGCTCTACGTGTCGACTACAAACCGACGAAGTTGTGACTGAAAAATCGCAACACGCGCCCGTAAACTCGAGACAGAAGAGAGTGCCGTCATCGCGTTGTAGAGGCGTACCTTGCGCACGCGGAAGACGCGCGAGATGAGGTGCTTCTCCTCCTCGACAGAGAGCAGTTCGATGGTCAGGGGCCCGAAGGCCACCTCCACACCCTCCTTCGTGGGCCAGAAACGGGGATACCCCTGCAACGGAGAGTTTTCAGTGAGTTTAATGCTGCGGGTAAACTGATCGTGTGTGTGTGTGTGTGCGTGTGTGTGTGTTTGTCTGTCTGTGTGTCTCTGTGTCTCTGTGTCTCTGTGTCTCTGTGTCTGTGTGTGTATGTGTGCGTGTGTGGTTGTCTGGGATGAATGCCAATGGAGAACAGTGGGGAAGGAGGTTCTTTGTCAATACCCAGAGCTGTTCAAACTGGCAGCTTCACCGATCCAAACCAACGACGCACTCAAACAGCTTTTTCTACGTCCTGACGGACGTGAATAGACCATGTTTGTTTGCGTGTGCGTGTGTTTGCGTGTGCGTGTGGGCGTGCGTGCGTGAAGGAGAGTGTGCATGTATGTGCGGGGATGCGAACTCACCCTTGAGCAAGAGCCTTCGTTGAGTAGCACCAGGGTGGGGATGTTGTAGTCGTAGACGAGTCGCCAGATGTCGTTCACCGTGCTCTTGAGCGGCCACTGCGTCACGATGTACGCGTTCGTGTGGCGATACCCCTGAAACGACGCGCGACCAACAACGATCATGACCGGCGTCAAGCCTTTGTCTCAGTCCGCAGACCAAAAGGCGTTGTTTTGGTCTCCGGGCACTGTGGACCAGGACCACTACTCTGCAGCAGAGAAGGTGCTGGCCTCGGTGCTTTAAAGCGTGATCCTTTCCATGACAGAAATGTTTCAGGGCTTGTTCAAGCTGTGACCCGTTTGGTTGTGTTGGATAAAAAACTTCTCGAGGCTCTCCTTGAGAACAAGGTTCCAGTTCAACCCCCTGCCAAGAAGCTTTCTGATGTCAGTTGAGTCTGATTAAAATCTGGATCCCACATCCGCGTCAACATGGATAACGCTGAGCTGCTCCGGGACCGGATCGATCTATCGAGTTCTGTACATCACGCAGCCCTGGTTTTCAGGACCAGATCCAATACTCGGTCAGGGGCGAGCCCCAGGGAAAAGTCGTGTTGACATCAGCCTTGTACAAGAGATCAGAGAACAGAAAGCGCGCCATTTCTGGTGGCGCCAGGCCGGATATGGTTTCTGTATTATTTGAAAGAGTTGCTCCAGGAAATTTTCTGGTCCTTGAAATTTTAGGGTTTGGAGGGATCAGCATGATTTCAAGTCTCCATGAAAAGTCGTCAAAATTGGACGCAGGGGCTTCAACACACAGAGGGAATTGAGCGGTTTTCAAAGTAGACATTGGGTTCTCTGTGAGGACTCGCCCCCCCCCCCACTCTGACCAGATCCCTGTGCGCCCCTGGAGTTCAGCCTCACGGGAGTTGAGCCGCTTTTCCGCTTCAGGCCGCAGCTCGAATCGATCGCGCCCGGAGATTGAGCGGAACGATCCCTGTCGGTGCAGTTCTCAAGCTCGACCTGGTTTCAAATCTAATTACTGAATGGGAGACACGAGCACAAAGCGTGTCCGCACAGGAGCGCAGATCCCAGGGCAGATTCGACAGCGGTTCTGGGGACGGGAGGGGGGCAAATCTGAAAGGCAGATGACAGGAGAGAATCCAAAGCGTACATCCTAGAGGAAGAACCCATGGATGCCAAGGGGTGGATTGGAGAGGCGCTCCTCATTGAGATGCTAGAGCTACAATCCGCACATTCTGAATGCCTAATTTTGCTGTTTTTTGCTGTTCGAGGCGTATTCACCGTTGGGGGCTCGGCCCGACCTGAACAAACCCTGAGCCGCTCGGCCCGACCTGAACAAACCCTGAGCCGGGACGTACAACACAGCGAAAACGCAGGCGCTGAGAATCAAGACATCAGGAAGCTTGTCAGGGAGACCTGTGCCCAGCGTCGTCCCTGTGAGTGTTGGGTCGGTTTGGGAAGGAAGCCGCGGTGTGACCAGGTCTGTGGGAGGAAGTGAGTGTACTCACGTCTACGTAGACGGCGTTGATGTAATCAGTGCTGTCGTTGCTGTCGTGTGTCACGATGTAAGGCCGCGCGCGCTCCGCTGTCATGACAACAAGAAAAAGTTCCTTGAGATGTCAAAGGCGCAGGATAAACCCGGCGTCCTCGTCTCATTAGCTTCACAACGGCGTGTGCGTCTTTCTGGAACAGTTCTGAAGGGCCAGGAGGCCTTTGTGTTGACGCAACTCTGTCTCCAAGAAAGGATTTCAGGCCTTGGAAGCCACTTTTTGAGGAGCAAATTACGCAGATGTGAAGCGCCACGAGGCCTTTGTGCTGGAGGCCGCGGTTCGAAAGGTGCATCTCCCGCAGACACCGTAAACACCCTGCAAAATGTGCACCGTCTGCACCAGGTGAAGTTATCTCCAACGTTTGGATGCTTTCAACTGAGCGTGGGTGATGTATTTCAGATCGTCCCAAAACACAGTGACAGGTGAACACGGAAGCAGGTGCGCGTTTTCTTGGGTGATTATGGTACATTACAAAAGACAGGCCGGGTTCTCACTGGGAAAAGCCACGCGTTGAGTTGTTTGCATCCCCAACCAGCTCAATGAGAGTTGTGTAGTTAGAAACAACGCCCTTTGGCCCTTTTGCAGGGAACCAACGCACGATGGGTCCAGCGTGAACGTGGTCTGAGAGCAGGACAGGTGGAACGTCGCCTCAGACCTGCTGCCGCAGTGTGAGGTGCGGTGGAAGCTCTGCTCATTCGCACACCATTCGAAACAAGTTGATGGGAACTTCTCACAACATATACAGTGACCAGAAAATCGTGGACTTGACATCTTCTGGAACCGAGCTTGAGTCCTCCCCTGGAGGACCTGAATGTCGGACTATACAATGAAGGGGCCATGTAACATACCCTGGACTCCAAAAACGGACCCTGAATGCCTTGAAAGCTGGGCAGCAGACTCTTCATCCCCTAGGAGGGGTGGGTGTTGGACTCTGAGTCCTCTGACCGTCGGGCAAAGGACTCTGGGTGGGTCTCCCTGCAGGGGTCTCCACGAGAAGCCGGGCGGCGGACACGTACGGGGCTGCAGCATGATGTCGCGGCTCTTGCGTCGGTTCTCGGCGCGGTGGCCCCCGGCGCACTCCCCAACCGTCAGCTGCGGCACGACCGTCTGTAGAGTCTGAAGCAAAGCGAGACCAGCGTCAGGGTCAAATCATCATACAGGGTGATGGTCCTCTATTTGATGGGAACCACGGGGACACCAAACCCAGAGTCTGTGGGCGAAGTATCGCGCTATGTGGCCATGACCCTTGATCCCACTGCATTTGGCTCCCTACAAATACCTGGTTGGGCCCAGGGTGTGCCCCGTTCCCCGATCGTGAGTCCGAAGTAGAGAGCACCCGTGGCAGTGGGCCTTTACCTTGTACTCCCTCTCGAAGCCGTTGAGACGGGTCTGTGGGTCCTTGACGGCAAGTTTCTGCACGACGGCTGGAAGCTCGCGGGCCGTTATCACAGTGATGCCGCACTGCAGGTACATCGACACAGTGTCGTAGATAAATTCGTATTGAGCCTGCAAAAAGAAAACGGATTTCAGGTTGGAGGCGTGCGTGGTGAGAGATGTGTGCAGGCGCCCTGTGCTGCACTGCAAGTCACAGTTGCAGATAACGTTATTGCTTAGAACCAGCAGGAAAACAAAGGTGCCAGGTGTGCGTGTGTGTGAGGTGTGCGTGCATCGCATCTGCGTCAAGCACAGGGAGAAAATGATTCTTGACTCGTGACGTGAAACGAGTGAAAACACTGTTCGTTCGGGTTCACACAGATTGCAGTTTGCCTTGGTGTTCTTTCGTCATTTCCGCGCGTCGTTGCCTGCATCACCTGCGAATTTGTGTCTTACGTGGGTTGTGATTCTCGTAGAGGGAAGAAAGCTTCGCTCACCAGGTTCCTGACCATGTTCTGTCGAGAGTTCCTGAGATAAAGCACGTAGTTGAAGATGTCCACCGTCTTCTCGATCGACACGCGGTCCAACATGGCGTCGATCGCGATGAACGTCCCGGTTCGGCCGGCGCCAGCCCTGCGGACCCGAAATCGAATCATCGTAAATCGGGAGAGACTTTAGGAACAAAAAGAAATAGTCTGAGAGAAGAAAGAGAGTATCACACCAAGAGACTGTGCTCTTCGTCAGTGAAGGAAGGGAGATAAGAAATGAAAGAAGAGAAAGTCCTTTTGAAGTGGAAAATATGAGCAATATTTACGAGAGACTCGAGACCCCCTGGGTGCGCGGATATTCTCAGAGCAGTGACGGCACTCTCAGGAAAATCATCTCAAAGAAAGGTTCTTCTTGATGGCGCTGTGGAAGGATCCAGGGGTTGAGAAACACACTCGAACATTTCAGACACATGTTGCGCAAAAACACATTCATGCCCCTCCGATGCCGCGCTCATGCACCTTCACGCAGGCCTCACACACACACACACACACACACACACACACACACACACACACACAAACACAAACACACACACACACACACACAAACACACACACAGAAACAGGCACACCTCATTCACACGCGCACATTCCTCACTCACTTGCTCGCTCGCACGCACCTACACTCCACTCGCACGCACACCTCACTCGCACGCACGCACACTGACCCGCAGTGCACGACGATGGGTCCCGGCTTGTTGCGCATGTAGGCCTTGATGCGCCTGCGGTACTCGAGCACCGAGCTGGGGTTCGGACAGTCGTGGTCGCTCCAGTTGGCGAACTGGAACTGCTTCAGCTCCCGCTCCTCCTCCCCGTCGTCCTGCAGCACAAAATTTTACAAACCTACGTTCACTTCACCCTTGTTCATGGTGAGCTACAGACACACAGTGGCTTGACCCCTTCGACCTCCGAAGCAAAGCGCAAATTTTGTTTTCTTTGACGCTGGACCCAGACCTTTGTCATGAGATCCCCTGATTGGTTCCTGAAAACGCTCCTCAAACGGTTGCAATGTGAATTCGTGGTTTTGCTGCTTGAGCGCGAAGGAGTCGCGCTGCGTTCGGCGCACAAAAGGAACGATACACCGTCTCTGTTCTCTGAGCGCAATTCTGTGTGAGAGTTCTGAGGAAAACGCGTCTGCCTGAGTGCACGCCCGACCCCGCTGCACTGTCTTCCGGGTGTTGTTGGTGAAAGCCTGTCTCCGTTGAAAGCTTTGTTATCTTTGCCTGAACGCGCTGCAGTGCCTCAGCGAGGCTCCTGACACACGGGCTCACACTGGGTGCGTCTTGTTGCACTCACAGGTCTGCACCAGCCGTTGCTTTGTGGACGACACAGCACCCGCGACAAACATATTCAACACCCTGCCCTGCCAAGTGAAAACTGCACCTGATTCCCCCCTGTGACAACCAAGAGACCACAGGCGTTTGTCTTCTGCAGTGCGTGTGCTGTGTGTTGATTGGCTTTCACTCTTCGAGACTGCGCGTGTCGGATTGTATCTTGCCGTTCTTATCTCACGACTTCTTGTTTCCCACAGAGGTGGGTCCAGGAAATGACAGAGGGAAACAGAAGTTCTTCATCCTCGTTCAAAAAGTATTGATGGGGGGGGGGTGAATGGTCAGCAAACAAGAAAGAAAGTCCCCTGGTTCCACCTCTGGGTTCACCCTTGGGCCCACCACCCTGGGTTCACCCCGGATTCGCAGCGACATCTGCCCCTGGTTCCACCTCTGGGTCCACCCCAGGCTCCACCACTGGATGTCTTTGGACGAAGCCCTGAATCCACCCCTGGGCTCGCCCATGGATTCGCCCCTGCACCTGCTCTGTGCAGAGTCTGCCAAAAACACGACCTTTGCTTCCAAAGCTGCGGGAAGTAGATGCGTGACAAAAGAACAGACATTCGTGGAATTGTTTTCACCACACAATCTAACAGTATTTTCAATGAAGGAAATCTAATAGACTCAGAGCCAGGGAAGGCTGTAAGAAGTAGCACAGGCCTCTTCACACTGGATGCGTCAAGGGCTGCGTTCCAGTCCTGGTCCAGGGCACCCCATCAGCCCTCACGACGCGTCGCCCACAAACACGTGTTCAAACTTGCCGCAGGACGCGTGCAGTGTGAATCGGGGCTGGGCCGCGGCTGGGTCTCCCTCATGTTTGATGCATGAGCTCCCGTTGGCTTCCTGCTCCTTATTTCTTCGGGGACTTGAACCTGCGATCCGCGTGCTCGAGCTCTTCCGATCCGGCTCTTCCTCCTCGCTTTGTCTGCGCTGCACAGTCTTGCAAGTGGCTCAGAGTGTTTTACAAAGGGAACCAAACGCCTCGCAGGCTGATACAGAAGGAACCAGCGCCACACACGAGCGCCTCGCGGAGACCAGAGGAAGCTGAGCTCTGGTCCCCGTCCGCCTCCGCTCCCCGAGCGGGAACACACAGGTGTGTCGTGCATCTGCACAAGCCCGTGAGCTTCCGTTGCCAGAAGGATCACGTATCCAGGAGGACAAGGGGCTGCACACGCGGAATCTGTATCAGGCTGATTTAGCTATCTCCAGCAAGAGCCTTGGTGGCATTTGATATGCGTTCGCGCTCCGAAATCCCTTCGTTTTCCTCGCACGTTGAGCTGCCGGGAAGCTCCAAACTGCCGTCTCCCCTCAAGGCTCTTTTTGCCACAAGGGGAAAGACACAGGTTCCTTTGTGTCCATCAAAGTTGGGAACTAAATGGCAAGTTCATGCCATGCCTGTGCACGCGGCGGGGAGGAAGGTCCCTTGGGAGGGAGAGGAGTTGGGCCGGGCGGTGATTGCTTCCTGCGCGGCGACAGCTGATTCCCCCGGGGGAGTCACCGCCGCCGTGCGCCGCTCCGAGGCTCCGTGCGCGCTGGGTACGTCGGGCCCGGGTCACTGTGTGTGGTCACACCGGTCACTGTTCGCCTCGAGTGCTTCGTGTCACGGTCACTGTTCGCCTCGAGTGCTTCGTGTCAGGGTCGTGTGAAGCGCAAGTTGCGTTTCAGAATGCAGAACCTATTTCCCAGCACACCGACCCAACGCTTGATACATTGAGGGATCTGAAGTCACTCCGACTGACACCGACCAGAGCGGATCCGTATGGAGGCACGATGCCACCGCTGTGAACCGGGCCCGACACATGGAGTGCGATGGCAGCCTAACGTGCGACAAGCCAATCCACTAACCTGCCCACATCCAATTTGGCTTCCTGACCCCGGCCTGTCGCCTATTCATGAACCTGTTTCCGTCGGCCGTGTCAAAGCAATTTGTGCGCCACGCACCAGAATTACTGACAAAACATTTTTTTGCATTTGCAGACACTGAACTTTTGATTGCTCTGTTGTCAGGAACTTAGACGGAAGTTTTGTCTTTCATCAAACACGCTGGCAGCAAAACCTGCTTCGTTTAGTTCAGAAAGTTACTCAAGGTTTGCCATTGTGTGTTGTCCAGAACCCAGCTCAGATATTCGGAACTGACTGCAGGTTGTGACCCACGGAATCTGATCGTCACAATCACTGACCTTTGAATGCAACTGAAAGTCTTTACTCAATGCGAGACAAACCTTGAATGCGTCTGTCCATACATTCCTGAAAAAAGACTGACCGTTCTGACCTTGAACGAGACTGACCTTTTTGATCCTGAACGTGCGCACGTTGAAGTCAGCGAGGCAGTCGGTGTCGTCGAGCCAGACGTCGACGCCCCCGTAGCGCCCGTGCGCGTTGTGCCAGTACTTCTCACACTGTTGCTGTAAACACACAGAGAAACAGACAAGGTGACAACAAGCAAACTACGAGCCTTGTCATGTCAAAGAGGCACCAGAGGACGTGAACTCGCGGTAGGGTGAGGGACGAGGGAGGCGGCGGCGGCGAGACGCCCTGGCGTCCACACTGCTGCCTGTGCTGGTTCGTTTGGGAAGCTCCAGTGGTGGGCACCCCGAGGACAGAAGCGAAGGAAGAGCAAGGCAAACACCGGGACCTGCGTTTATCTTTCTGCTTGGTCAACGAGGATCGCCACCTCAAGCCTCAAGCCGTGGCTCACACCATGTGCGCGTCAAGCGGTGCACATCGGCGTTGCGTCCTCTTTCAAACGGCTTTGCGTCGAGTTTCGCGACGCGGCGCCCCCTCGCACAGCGCATACGCCGTGCGGCGTGAGCCGGGCCTTCGACTTGTGACCGGCGGGGTTTCCGGCTGGTCGCGCCGGTCTATTTCGGGCGCCAATCTCAATGGGAATCGAAGTTGAGGAGGAAAAGCGCTAATAAATCCACTGCGGGGACGAAGCGAGGGCGAGGGCTGAAATAGACATCGTCTGTGGACACCGTCCAGGGACTGGAGCTGAGCTGATGGCAACAAATACCGCCTCAGACGTTTGAATCTTTGTGTCAAGTGCAAAGACACCACGAAATTCCTCGCCAGTGATTGAAACAATGTTTTGAAACTTTTGCTGACTCAAGATGATGCGCTGTTCTGTGCCTTCCATCACTTGTGCAGTTTGTTGAGCCTGCCTGATCACTTGCAATAGAGCGCAATGTTCGTGGGTCCTCAGTGGACTCTGTGTTTCTGCACGGCTTTAGACGATCCAACTCTCGGCTGCACTGTCACTTTTCAAGAGATCTACTGCTGTTTAAGGCATCGAGAACTTCATTGCAGCGGTTTGTGACGCAAATAGCCGCGCAGGAATATGCGGACTGTAGGCACAAACTCCTGCCCAATCGTCGGGTCAATTGCTCAGGCCAAACAGAAAACATCACACTGCGAAGAACTGCACGACATCTACGGCTTGGCATAAGACCCCCGCACGAAGTTATCTGGCTGATTCATTCATAGAGGTCACACCTTCCTCGGCGCCAACAGGCGAGGATTCCGAACCAGGATGAAGAGACCTGACCCTGACGAAGGGGGTGAAGATTTCTTATTTGGTTCGAAGAACTAGGCGTGCCCCTTGCCCTTTGCCCCAGGTCATTGGTCCCTTGCTCCCTACCCCTTGGCCCCACTTCCTTCTCACAGCCCCTGCAAACAGCCTCCACCGCTGGTGGCAATGGTGATGGTAATTTTAATCCCGTGTGTGGAGGATGAGCTGGAGTTAAGGGACCCTGGGGATTCAGGGTGGTGGAGTTCGAGGACCCTGGAGATTCTGGAGCTCAATGAAGCAAACTGGGAAGCGCACCTGCAGCAGCGACCACTCTTTTTGATGGACTCCGCGTTCACGCTGGATGCATCAAGCGCTGTGCCTCTCGACCGCTGTCCGGGTTTCCCCTGGACGCGTTGTGTCTCTGGACAACTCAATCTGTGTGTCACACTGGACGCAGAAGTATCATGCCTCACGTCCCTGCACAGCCCAGGTCGGGTTCACACAGAAGGCATCACGCTTTGATTCTCTGCGACGCCTCAGCCACAGATGGACTCGTCCAGAGTCAGCCGACGTCGTCCACTGACCAGTTGAGGGGGTGTAATGTTTGACGCACGCAGTGTGGACCTGGCCTGAGTGGTGGTGACCTGTGATGCAGGGCCTCTCCGATAACCACCGATACTGATGAATAATTTATTGTTGACATTTTGGAGACGTCACCAGTCGGCTCGAGCGGATTCACTGGTCACGTTGCCTGTTGAGTCCCTGCGACGCAGCGACGCTGCACAAACGTGACGCTGACGTCAACAGGAACGCGATTGAAAACACAGCCAATCGAAGCCGCTCTGAGGTCCCCCAAACAGGTTGCCTCGCACTTATGGACACACATACACACGCACAAACAGAAACACACACACACGCACGCGCACACAGCGAAACTTGACGTGAAGCATGGACGCGTACGTCGCTTACCCTGGCGTGCTCGAAGACATTGGTCGCCATGGCGATGCAGCGGACGTTCTCCTGCCACACCATCCTCCAGAAGTCGTTGATGTTCTGTCTGCTGGGGCCTGCGGAGAGGAGACAGACGCATCTCACGACGCCGCACGTATCACAACAATACACGTCCAAAGAATTCGTAGCTTTGGGCGCACTTGACTGAGAGGTGCCTGTTGTTTGCGTGGCCATCGTCTTGTGTTGGCGCAGTGCGCTTGGAGCGCAGCAGGGCCAGTAGGGCACGAGTAGGTCCAACGCATGCGCGTTCTGAACCTCTCGGGGGCCACCGGGCAAATACGTGTCAACTGGACTGGCGGATGAGGAAAATAACGAGTTGCGTTCGATGCACTTACCCTGAGCTGCAACGTAAGCTTTCGGCTTGTTGTACGACTGCAACATGAAGAAAATACAGACCTGTAACGGTCGTGACATTCTCTACTCAAGTGATTCGGTTTCCAGACTGTATCCGATGGCAATTTATATGGCAATTTTTCTCGTTTGCTCTTGGTCATGCAAAACCTGATTTCTAGTTTTGTCGGAGATTTGTGTTGGTTCGCAAAGCGCAACGCTGTGCACCGTTCCCTGCACGATTCGGAAACGTGGTTCTGCAGGGTTCGGACCAGATCTGAGGCCAAGAGCAGCCAGACAACGCCCCGCGGATACTGGGTCCTCTGACCGAAGTTTGCATCAACTTTTCTCAATGACGTGACATGTGGAAGACGTGCCGAAGTTGCACGAGTGGAAGAATCCTGCAAAAGTTGGCGAACATGTACTCACATCAATGAAACTGGCGTTGATGTAGTCTGAAGAGGGGCTGCTTTCCCCCTCCGCAGCTGGAAGACTGTTGAGAATCACACGGCAATGGTCATCTGCAAACAGACAACGACATTTTGAGTCAGCGAGGCGACAGCCCGCGGGGTCTGCAGCATGTCGATAAGACAGGGGCGGACGCAGGTTGGTGAGCCCAGTACACCAGGTCTACAGGATGGAGCGGACCTAAGCTCCTGCAGTGTGGACCTGGGGACCAGATCCCTGCAGGGAGAGGGCCATGTTCAGGGACATGATCTCTTGGAAGGCGATACACCACCACGGAACAAAACTAACATCGGAAAATGCTGCACTATTCTTAATCTGAAAGGTCCCAAAAGAGTTGTGGTCAAGGACCTTGGTCCATCTGAATCTGGCGATGACATGCTTCAGGGGGCACGGAAAGCGAACACTGACTCCGTAGCTCGCCTCCTCTCTCATTGCATTGCAACCATTTCACAAGGACAAGGACAATCACTGCCACAGTTTATGTCCATTCTGACCGATCGTGCCTGAAGTTTTGCGACCTTCAGAGCCTATCAGCTCGAAATCTGTCCTTTCGCCATTGCCGCTGAAGCAGCAGCAAACAAACCTGACGGACAACAGACGCCTCACGGCGGTTCATTCACACTGACTCAATGAGGCGCCGAGTCTGGGTCTAATTGCCCAACACAGGACAGGACCCCTGAGACCCAAACCATTTATCGGACACCCCGAACCTTCAGTTGGCTGTCAGGTGTCAACGTTAGCGGCCGACTCCAAACACGAGCGCAAATCGCATGCCAACTTCCTCTGCCAAATACGCCAAGTTTAGCAAATTTCTTGTGTACGTGTATCTGGGCCACACAGGTCTACACATACTGCCTTTGTCACCGTCAAAGTTGCAGTTGGCCTCCATGTCAGGGACAGATCTGATTCTGGATCTTCAGGAGGGAGGAGGGATTGATCAGTCCCCGGCAGAGCGTCGCTCTCCAGAACCACTCAGAAACACCTTGACTCTCCTTCCTAGTCAATAAGACCTTGTCTCCCCCTTCTCTTTTGCCGGGGTTCACTTCTGCCTCGAACATCAATAAATCTGCCACATATCTGCCTGTTTCTCTGCTCGCCTTGTTGCTGCAATATCACAGTGTGTCAACGCCTGAATGGAGAAAAAAGATTTTCATTTTTCTTATTGATCTCATGAGGCCGAAGCCTTCGACTCTGTCACACAAAGACGCCATCGAGTTCCAGGCACTTTCGATCCAGATTGTTTCATTTCCTGTTTCAGACTGATTTCACACTGGGTGCGTCCAGCACAGCAACCCCGTGGATGGCTGAAGGAGATGCTTTTCTCTGTGAACACAATGTCCAGTATCAAGTGGAAAAGAACGCCACGCGTTGCGCATCCAGTGCACAACAGGGCTCTGTTTCCGTAGAGTGAGGCTCTGTCACCGTAGACTGTGGCAAAAGAAGTATTCCGGATGTGAGTTGAGACTGTGATACCACGAGACTGAATGAAGCACATGAAGATGAACAGCATCAGGATTCAATTCATCTGCCGTTCATAGTCAGCTGGGGGGATTTGGTCAGCAAGTGACCAGCATGGCTCTTGCTCGTTGAATGATCACGTCAAGTGGACAAGAAAACGTTGTATTCAGGTTGTGTCACGCAAAACACACACACACACACATAGTCAGTCAGTCAGTCACTCACTCATTCACTGACTGACTGACTGACTGACTCACTCACTCACTCACTCACTCACTCACTCACTCAGTCTGTCTCTCTCATACACGAAAGAAGACGAGCAACTTCGGTCCACATACGAACATGAAAACACCAGGTATCATGACGATCTTTTTCTGGACTGGATAAATGATGATTGTGCAAAAAAAAAACAAACGTTGTCAAGTTACAGACCTATTCCTGGAATGTAAGAAAACCGACGGTTGTGTCAAACTCGTCTCAAACTGAAATTTCATACCAAGGCTTCTTTCCAAAAATAAATTTTTCAAAAGTGCGTGGCTGTTTGCACTCAAACCCATTTCCAGCGCGATCAAAGTCTTCTTCTCGAGAGCCACTCCAGGTGCGTGCATCACGCGTCGCGTCTCTGTACAACGCAGGCCAGATTCACTCTGGGTGCGTCGTCAAGCGACGCCCCTCAACACAACCCAGGTTTTCGTGCAACACGCGACACTCAACACGAACCTGCGACCCAAGTTGGTCGAGTCAGCTTATCTGTCTGTGCCTTCAACACTCGCCGAACAGAACTGGAGAGCCCGTGACTCTTGTCTCCTTCGGAACCTCAGGGACGGAGCATCGAGACAACAACGCACATCAACACTCAACCGTGCAGCAGGGCCAACAGGGGCAGATCCAGGGACCGCAAGTGGTAGGGAAGGTTCCAGTCGCCTGGGTCAGTAAGAACAGACAAGGGACAGAAGGACTTGGTCCAAGCCTCCTTGGTCAATTGCATTGTGAGCTCCAAATACCAGCTTCGTGTGGTCCTCACTCCGTTTACTTTAGCGGACACTGCGTCGACCTTTGACTTGTGGAGCGACGCAAAGCGTAGCGCTCGTATCCAGTGAGCACATCCGGCTTTCGTCAGGCTTTTCAAGTCGCTTATTGATTCGTTACGTGGATCAATGGCAATGGAACTCTCGACGGTGCGTTGGGATATTATCGCTCACACCCCACATGGTAATTGCAATTTGATCACATTTCACTTCGAATGAAGTTGATTTAGGAGACAGAGGTAATTTTCCAGCCTTGCGCAGAGAGTGTGAAAACGAAAAAACGCGATAAATTTGGAAGCCAACTCGTTGTGACGCTTTTTCCCATTTGGGACGCACGATTCTTAACGTCTTGGACAACAGAAGAATTTGGTCCACAGAAGCCCTCCTCCTGAGCGGAACCAAGTTGGCAGGAAGACCCAAGCCCACATGGCGTCTGTGACTTCTTCCTGTGGTACCAGCGATAGATCTACAGCGTAGGGCGAGGGTCAAGTGAGCTCAGGCGGCGGATGAAGCCTTGCAGGCCACTCCTGCGGCTCCGGTGGGACTGGGGACTGGGCCGTCCTGATGTTGTGCGGCAACCACACAACTTTCGTGTTGTAAAACATGTTCTCGCTCAGACCTCACACGCCTTGCGTTTGTCACCCCTGATCTAAATCCCTAATTCACCAGGAAGTGCGTGGTCCTGGCCGAGCAGTCGTGTGATCAGCGCAGACCTCGGGGTACCAGGTTTTCCATGGGCCTCTGACAACAAAGAATTTACCGCAGCTGCTTCCCTGTTAGAAACCGAATGAACATTGTTCGCCACAGATTTGTCTGTCAGAGTTCCGGCACAAAAGGGGGTCGGGTTGTCCACAGGAGATGCAAACTCACGTGGCAAAACTTCTGGGTAGTGGTTCTTGCGTCTGTTCTCTGGGAGCAGTGCGACTTCGCAGGTGTTGTCCGCCTGGAGCCGGTTCAGCGCCTGTGGAAACAAGAACACGCGTCGTTGAGATTCGTGCCAACCCGGAGCACTGTGCGCGACAAAAAAGTTTTGCAGGGACGAACACAATTTGTGTGACAATTGCCTTGGCCCTGATTTGGCAGCCGAGACTTTGTGTCTGGTGGTCTGTGTGTGTGTGTCTGTGTGCCAACGCATGTATGTGAGTGAGAGAGTGTGCGCGCGTGCGTAGGCATGCACGAGTGTGTGGGGTGCCTTGTCCAAATTTAACACGACGTTGTCCAACAAGGGGTCCTCTTCTGGATCGACATGAGGATCCAAGCTCCAAGGTCTCTGCTCCCTCATTGCTCTGGTTCTGGTGCAACAACGTTTCCTCCAACATTTCCTCAGACATCGTCCAGCGCTGCGTCCACAGCAACAAATCTGCGTCACTGCCTCTGATCCGGAATGTGATGAATCCCGAGGGAGTCCTGTCACTGGGAAAACGGTCTCGATTTTCTCCCATTGTCTCCTCGGAAGAGTGATCCGGGGCTCTTCTCGGTCCCTCGGCTCTTCCGGTGAAATATTGACGTTTAGAACCTCGTAAAATTCTCCGGGTCGAAAGGGAAGATCGCTTCGCGGGAGACGTGCCAGGGCGAGAGGACTTCGCAATTCGCTGTTTCTCAGAAAGATCGGACAGGGTGCCTGGGGTGAGTTGGGGTTGGCAGGGTCAGATCCTGGTGGTGGCCATGCAGGGGCGAATCGCGGATGATGGCAAGGCAATGTTTGGTGTGTTACCACTCACTCATGTGCGCCAACACTATTGACGCCCGCACCCTCACTGACAACCACACCCACACGCCCCAATTCACGCAACACACTCACACGAGCACAAGCATGCTCGCACCGGGGCGCGTTTTGCGAGATGCCGATGCGCAGAGACAAACGCACACCGACACACGATGGCACAGGCCTGCTTTACGGTGCGTGCGCACAGCGGTACGGCACAGCGTCCTCCGTCCCCTTCGTGTCGACCAAGATCCCATCTCTCCGCATCAATCAGCTTCTGTGTTGCATTTTTTATTGCACGTTGTCACAGCAGCCCCAGCCGGACTCACGGCTCGTACATCGTGCGGTGCGTCACTGTGCACACCCAATGGTGTCTCACGATGACGAGATTGTACAGAAATATGACCAAAGACGCGTCCAGTGTGAATCCAGTGCGGCTTGTCGGCGCTGTCGCTGCATTGCGGGTGGGGGTGGGGTAGGGTTGGGTTGGGGTTTTCTCTGCAACCTGTAAAGGTGCGTGTTTTCCCCAACTCAGCTTGCAGTACGAGTACACCCAAAACAGTTTTGACACACCATTTCCTTTCTTTCGAATCAGACACGTCAGCTTTTGTCACCACACAAATTTCCATCTGATCCAAGGGACTGTTTCGAGCGCAACGCATTCCTTTGCATTATCCAAGAAAACGAATCAGCCTCAATAAAGATTTGGGGTACAAGTTAGGTTGTGGGTGTGCGTGTGAAACCGATGTGTGTGTGTGTGTGTGTGTGCGTGTGTGCACTTATGACGGTGTGTGTGCAGCCATTTATGAACCGACAGAATCATTTTTGCTCGATGGCATTTTTGCGTGCAGAGGACGTTTCAAATCCTAATCAAATAAAGATTCCCATGCCATCCCGCAGCCGAGCAGATTTGGTATGAGGTGCAGACTTTGCGTGAGGAAGGTTGTGCCGCCCAATGGATCCGTCATGTGCTGCTCTTTTGTGAGAGTCGTTATGTGGCGCTGCGTCAAAGCCACAAAACTGTTGTGTGGATCTTTCCAAAGGGGCGCAGCACGTGACGCGTGCAGGAGACGCACCCCTTGAGGCTGGATTCACGGGGAGACGCGACACAGCAGTCCACCAAAAACGAACTTCCGACTCCAGAAAAACTGCGTTCAGCCCCTTCTGTTGCACCGCGTTGGAATAAACCAACCGAGACCTGCACTTCGCTGCTCACAAACTCTCTTTCCAGGTGGAAAAACTTGAGTACAATTCCTTTGGATTCTGTAGGAGTGGCATGAAATGAATCCAGACGGAGTGTATACAGAAGAAAGTCCCATCTCGAAACCCGTCGCGTCCCCCTGGGGACCTGTGCGCAGATCCACTCAGGCTACAAACCGCGGGGAGAACGACTCCAGCCGTGAGGCTCGGTTCACACTGCACCCGTCAGCGCTGACACCTCGAGCAGGCCAATCGGCGCCGTGTGTCCATGGCGACGCACAGGCGACGCAGCGCCCGGCGTGGCCTGGAGAGAGGCCGGGGGGGCGTGACGCGTCGCTCGTGAACGAGGCGGAAGCTCCGTCTGAAAGCTCCGCCGATTAATGGCAGATTTCCTGACGCGTTTAATCAATGAAGCGAAATTAAAATGGATCAGGTTTCGCAACTGGATGTGAGTTTTCACACCCCGGGGCAAATTGATTGCGTCGAGCGCGCACCCAAGACGTTCAATTAGGAGCGTTTCGTCGTGGATTCCTCGCAGCGAGAGGGATCGGGTTTCTTTCTCCTCCCCCGTCAGCCCTGCAGGGGAACACGGTACTGTCACGGTACTGTCAGTGCGACGTCGAGACTGTCAGTCCTGACGATGTGACAGCGTGACACAGTCCCCAGCACAGAGCAGTCTGTCTTTCTCACGTGCAGACCTGCAGCATGGGAAGCACAGGTGCATACACGAACGCAGGCTTGTGTGAATCACACCCACCTCCGTGGGTACTCTCCGAGACTTGTCGGCGCAAAGAAACCAGGACGCACCGCATGCTGACCGCGGGGTTGCTGTGGAACATGATGGACACAGAGATTGACTTCGGGCCAGGTTCTCACTGGACGCGTTACGCGATGCATCACTGGGCACTTTGACGTGACTAGAAAGCAGCCACTGACGCACTGTAGCGACGCAGCCCCCTGTCACTTGTTGAGCAAAACGTGTCCATCCAGGACGAAGCGAACTCGAGGGGGACGGTCTGCTCTGGCTTTACGGATCTATTTTTAGCGGAGACTATCGGGCCGGGATCGGACGGATGCCCGAAGCAATCTAACGACACTTATCATTGCTCGTTCATCAGGGAGACTCCCGAACCCGACATGCTTCCTGCCCCCGCCACTCCGGCTACACAAACACGGACACAGGGCCCGTTCACGCTGATGCGCCACGCGTGGCGTTCCTTTGCTCATCAACCCACCAGTGGGCGCGGCTGACGACGTTTCAGAGAGACAACCGTGCCGGGTGGGGGCGCCACGCATGTGGCTCTGTGTACGTGAACGCGTGGACGCCGCGCTGCGTCCTCCCCGTGGCGTTCAGCGCGGGCGCCGCCTCGGCGAGCGGAGGGCCGAGTGAGGGCTGCAGAAGCCGCGGCGTCTGATGTGAATTCCGTGTCGCTGCCACTCACTCGAGCCGTTTGTTACGCGCCTAATTGGGGCTTCAGACGGCACGCCATTTCTCCTTCTGTCGTGAAGCCGAAGAGTCTTCGAGTCAAGTTGAGGAAGTCAACTAAATACACGGAAACTTCTCGAGAAGCCACAACACGACAACAACAAAGATTGTCTGATTGTGGATGACGTGTCCCGGTGGCACCGACAGTTTCCGATGATACAGGAGACACAGGTAGATCAAACCATGCAGACAACAGTCAAATCCAACAAACAGTTGAGCCCGTGCGGAGGCGAACTTGATGAGCACTGCACTTCCACGTGAAGGATTTGTTTGATGTATCATCAGGCCTCTATCTCGTCAGGTGTTGGATGTTGCGTTGATTGGCAAGGCAACGCCCACTGAGCTGTACAAGGCCACGGACGCACGACGCTTCGAGTGCGAAAAAGGCCTCAATAGGGAGGTTAAGTGAGACGTGTTTTATCACGAAACGTGAACGTCAACGTCGCAATTTTGACGCGAAACGTGGAAAACTGCGACGTTGAATGTCGGATTTTTACTTTTGACATTTCACATGCTTGTTTTAATTAAAACGTGCGAGCAAAGGTCGCATGTTCACGTTGTGAAAAAACACGTCTCACTAACCTCCCTATTGTGTCTGTTCTCCAGGGGATGCAGGCGCCACGTTTGGCGACGCTGGAGCCTCGCCCCGCCCCGCCCCGCGCGCCCGAGACGCGCCCGCTCCTCCCGCTCCTCTCGCTGATTGAGATATGAATTATGCAGCGCACTCACAGCTCGCAACGCCAAGAAAAAGCAGGCCTGTCGCGCGCTGAAAGCGTTGGAAGCACGTGCGAGAGTGTCCTCAGAGAACAAACGCCTGACGTCCCTCGAACACACAACCAATGCGTGTGTTTTGTGAGTTTGTGTGACGTTCTTAGGGCCTGGGCATTCCCATCGTCAAAGGGCCTCACAGGGTCATGACTCCCGCGGCCCAAAATTCGTGAAGGCGAGGGTCAGCCCAGGGCCGAGACCGATGTCTGCGTTCCGTAAACCGACCCTGGAGGGGTTTCAGGGTTCCTGTGTTGAGGGCTCGAGGTTGCAGCAGAAATTGGAGCCTGAGGGACACAGCACCTGAGCCTCAGGGTGACAACGTGAGAGTCTTGGGGTCATGATGTCAAGGCCTCAGGGTCGTGGCATCGCGCAGTGAGGCGCGTCCCTGGGCAGCAGAGCCGCCGTGTCACGAGTGATCTGCAACAAGGACGTCCGGGCAGAACGCGAGGTGCAGCCGGTGTGAACGGCAAGGAGTAGGAACCCGACATTCAAGCGCATGAAATATTGATGTGACACACCAAGAAATGTATTCAATGGGCCTCCGTCTCGGGGTGAGGAACCACCCTGAAATTGCCTTCAACATAATTGTGCTTTATGTGCGAAATATTTCATCCGCATCTCTGCGAATGTCACCGACAGGAGCCTGTTGGATAAGAAAAAGCGCAGTCTGTCGCTGTTCCGTCTAATTGGAATAGATCTGGCATCTCAAAGCTGTGCTGTTTATGCCTTTCTGTGCGTTTGTGCTTTAGAAGCTTTTCACCTCCTCTGGGATTCAAGCAAAGATCATCCGTTCCCTCAGGCGTGCGGGGAAGGAACCTCCGCTTCTACACATGTTCCTCCGCAATCCTTTCTCAGAGTTCCGCAGCTTTACACATCCACTACCTTCCCGTCCGCGCGGGAACTTCTCACGTTACGCTCCGCACGATTCACACTAGGCAGGTTCGGCAAACAATTGCGTGGACGTACGCGTGAACGTAGACGTAGCTTTTCTACGCTCACGTCTACGCGTACGTGATGCCGAAAAAGTTGTTTGGCAAAGGACTGAACGTAGG
>JAAUXT010089224.1_pt1 | contig 19512 bp, 22 predicted proteins | sample 7278171 | NCBI WGS metagenome assembly JAAUXT01 (sample SAMN14350112, study PRJNA611818) | marine sediment metagenome | isolation source: surface marine sediment (1.8m) | place: French Polynesia: Moorea | collected 2018-08 | reverse complement strand
CTAAGCACCATGTGGTACTGCCGCATATGGCCGCTGGACTGAAATGTCCCCGGACCCCCGCCCCCCGCCCCGACCCCGCCTCCCCCTACCCGACTCCCCCCCTGGGGGTGGACCCCCAGCAGTAGACCCCCCCCCTGTGGACAGCATGCAGCATGACTGGTAGAAGACAAGGAGGACAAGGAAGAATTGATGATATTACCCATGTTGTGTAACCAAACCATTCTCAATCAAACCCTCGATTGCCAGTTCGATCACACATGATTCTTTCCCACTCTCCTCTGAAGCTATACCTTCAGCACAGCTTCAGACCCCTGTGTATTTAAACACCCGCTTTCCTTCACTCTAGGCTTCACTTCTCTGAAGCTCAGGTAAGTGCCAATAAACACTTTCTGCAATCCACACCTGTGTGACTGATTCATAATGACCCGGCCAACAGAGATGGGAGGGATCGGCTCCCTTCTCTGGGTGAACGATGCGACCAGGCTCAGCCAGCTGAAGGCTCTGGAACGATGCTGGCCTGAGCACCCATACATAACACCCACGCCTCAAGGTACTTCGCACTGCAGTTGCCTTGAGCACTGCTTCTTGTTTGACTCTGCAGTCTGGTTGCAGCACTTTTACTCACTGACAGAATGAAACTCGTGCTTCCATGACGCCCACGGAGCCTGAGCATGTTTCCACCAAAAACAAATTGTGTGAAATTAGAGAATAAATTGAATCAGAGAATAAATTAAATCAGTGCCTGCCCTGCTGCGGAGGGAGGAGCTGCAGGGGGAGGGAAACGAGCCTGTCGCCTCGGATCAACGGGTTCTTCGCCTTGGAGGATCCAGGGAGGACCTTTTTGACCAGGGCCCCAATACAATGGCAAAAGGCATTTCCAGGCAGGGCTTCAGGGCTTCAAGAAACACCGCATAACGTCCAAAAATCACGGTCTTGTGCTGAATGGGGAGGTTTAGCATGGCTTGCATTTTACACGTGCGGCACCCCAGTTGCCAGATGACAAAATGTCAAGACTGACCTCATTGGCTGTTCACCCTTGTTGTTGGAATCTGGTTGTTTGCCCCTGGCTACTGGGGCACGTCACAGGAAGGAGCTGCTGAACCGCCAATCCCAGCATGCATTGCCTTCAGCGCCTGGTGCATGTGCTGCATGGCTCAAAACGTGGCCTCAACCACCTTGCTGAGCACAAGGCCCAATCCACGGCCTTCTCCCAAAGGAAGCTTTGTCAGCTGGGACGACGACTCAGAGACTCTGCGCCCATTGACTTGAACAGGGCGCAGCAGCTGACGCGTCCCGTGTGAAACGGGCCTCAATCAGCTTTGTCCCCATGTCGTATCAGACTCAGCCTTGATTCCCAGCTGGGCCCCGGGACCTGACCAAAATCCTCTCCCACCGTCTCAATTTGAGTGTTAATTGAGAGAGGGGTTCCTTTGGTTGGGATCGGGCGAGGGCGAATCGCATGTCAATGCAGAGATTCCCTCTGGAGTTCAGCCTCCGAGAGCAGATCCAGATTACAGTGGGATCTGGACCATGCTAACCCCAGTGGTGAGTTGTCAAGGTCAAGTGGTTCTGTTTTCCCACGATATATTTTCCAAATCTCTCGGCCTCTTCCCACAGAGATTCGGAGGTTCGTCAGTCTGAGACCCTCCTGGTGGAGCATGCCTGAGGCTCGGCCACCTTGACCTGATCCAAGATCTGCTTTCCTGCTGTCATGGTCCCATGTATCTGGAGACCACTGACACCCGACAAAACGTGTTCCGCTGCATAAGCACAAATGATTTAATTCACACACACACACACACGCAGACTGGAACACACACACACACACACACACACACACACGCCCACACAAGCCCTGACACTGATCACCTCCATTGACAACATCGAGCCACACTCAGATCTACGCCCCGTCCCGAAATGGAATCGCAACATCTGCGCCACCTCCCGACGATCATGGACGCACCCGTGGGTGGAATAGCAGAATTGACCCTGCACGCTCACCTCCTGTCCATTGAGGTCCACCGCCCCTGTCGAGACACACCCTCCCCCGGGGTTGGGAACCTCCCTCCCCAACTCTGACCAGACGCGGATCAAGAGAAGGGCTGGGAACTAACAGCCCTGAATTTGGACTCCAGTACAGCTCCTTGAGGCCAGTGTAACGAAATGACCAGACAGCCAAAACAAGGAGGCACTGGGTGAAGGGCCCCACGCCAAAGGCCCTACAGGTCTGGCAGCAGGTACTCGTTGCTTCGTACCTCACCATTTCAAGTCTCATCTGAAATGGTCAAATACCTATCAAGCCTCTGAGTGCCTCTGTCAACTGATATCAAGGTGTGAATACAATGGCCAAACACCCGTGTCTCCTGATTGTGCGAAGTCCCTTTAGGGCGAAGCACCATGTGGCAGTGCAGTGTATGGCAGGTTGGATGAAATGTCCCCTGCCCCCCTCCCCCAACCCCCTCCCCCTCCCTCTCCTCCTAGCCCCCTGTCCCTACCAGACCCCCCCTCCCCCACTGGACCCCCCCACAGAGAAGGCAAGGAGGACAAGGAAGAATCGATGACTACCGGCCGGCAAGGGACTTCGCACTGCAGTTGCCTTGAGCACTGCTTCTTGTTTCGAGTCTGGCCATTTCGTCCCACGGTCCCCCACCCCTGACCCCCACCCGTTACCCCTGACCCCCCGCGCTCACCTCGTGGCGTGCTCGCTGAAGACGGCGCACGGCTGGGCGTCCCCGGGCCGGTAGACGCAGACGTGCGTGTGGTGGCAGCACGCGACCCAGCCCCTCGAGACGCTCACAGACATAATGGACGTTGTCGCCTCATGCACCTCAATCCGATGCAGTTGGTCTCCAGTCCTCACGTTCCACAGCCGAACCGTCTGAAAATAGACCCTGAGGTTAAGCGTGGTTCACACCGGATTCGTGGGTTTGGGTCACTCTGATCCGAGGGCCAGGGGCGGGGCTCCAGGTAACCCATCTTGGCGTTGTTCTCTGTTTCTCACGTTCCGCAGCCGAATAGAGAACTTTGCTGTGAGGCAAGGCTCACGTGCTTGCGACCCTCTTGCGGTCAATCAAGGATTCGTGCGTCACGCAAATCCAGTTCGTCACTCATTCAATCGAAGGCTCAGAGGTGGGGTGAACAAAGTGTTGATGCCTGGGGATTGGTCAAGGGGCTGAATCCTAGAGAAAAAGACACAGAGAAAGCAAAACAATGCGTTCTTTGCGTGGAGAGCCTATTTTTAGTGTCGCCAGTGCAAACGTTTTTCTGGAAAAAAAAAACTTTCGAAGCCAAAGACCTCATTTCCCAGTGACCTGACCAGGCTTCAACCTCGAAGGGCAAAGTCAACTGCTTTCTGGGCAGCCACCTGTTGTCTTGCGGAGGGTCTGAACCTGTCACTCCTCCAGTGTGCACCAGGCGTCAGGCTCTCTCGCGCGCGGTGGTCTTGTGGCCGCAGAGCAAAAGCCGTTTGCGTCCTTTGTCGGGCTTCGTTGGAAAGGTTAGAGAGGCTCAGGTGACAAGGCGATTTGGGACGCTGCGTCTCAGGGACGGACGTTTGGGACGCTGCGTCTTCGGAAAGAATTGAGACGCTGCGTCTGACAAGGGGATGTTAGACGTTGCGTCTCATAGTGGGAGATTTGGGGCGCTGGGTATTGGAGGGTCAGATAAGGACGCTGTGTCTCAGAGAGACAGGGGCGTTGGGGTCCCTCAACAGGAATGACAATGTACTTTGTGTTGTTTTGAACAGGCAAAACACGGCAACACGGACAAAGAACAAAGAGCTTGTTGCACCTGCACAACAACAATGGGTATCACGGTTCTTTTTCCTTCCTGTCAACTTTATCTTTATCTTCCCAACGTAGAAACGCCTTGGCGTCAGCAGGCAGATCTGCGGTGCCTCAGGCTATACGTTTCTGCTGGGGTCTGGTGGGGAATGGGCCGCTAATTGTTGATATGATGTCAGCAGTTCGTTGGGACTGTCTTCTTCTCGGTGTGGGTGCACGTGCGCGTGTGCGTGCCTGACACACCCTTCACTCTTGTGATGTGGTGAAGTTGTCATGTTCGTTCATAACCTCTCCAAATCTCCTCTTCTCGCACTTTCGTCTCTGTGTTCAGCACCCCGCGTTCCTCTGCTTCGCGTTCCACTTGGCGGCGCGTTTTGTGTTTTCGTTTTATCCAATCCCGAAGCACCTCTGTCAAGTTTGGAATCAGAGTGTGTCACAACGTCACCAGTGGATTTTGGGCAAGGCTCCAGACCCCACTCCTACTGGGTGAGACTCATTGTGGACCCGTATCTTCTGGCAACCAGCCTCAAGGTCCAGACCCTGAGGTCCACACACAGGCCCAGGGCAAATCCCAGGGTCAGGGTGAGGGCCGGCCCCAGGCAAGCCAGGTCCAGGGGCCAGGCCCAAGGTGAGACCCAATTCAGGTCCGAGCTCTGAGACCAGGCTGGCTGGGTCAGGGTCCGGTACTTATTCTCCCCTGGAACTCACCTTGCCTGCAAATTCTGACCTGGCCAGGAAACTGTCCCCCTCCTCTCCCCGACGCCACAACCTCCTGAACGGGCGCAGGGTATTCACTTGTCGGCGGACCCGGACCCCCGCCCCCTACGCAGACCTTCGCCCCCTCACACAACACTCACCCTGTCGGCAGACCTCCGCACCCTCTCACGGCACTCACCCCCTCCGCAGACCTCCGCCCCTCGCACGGCACTCACCCTGTCGGCGGACCTCCGCACCTCGCACAACACTCACCCTGTCGGCGGACCCGGTGACGGCGGTGGCGCCCTCCTCGTCCAGGTCGACGCAGAAGACAGCGCCGCGGTGCGTCCCGAGGGTCCGCAGCAGGGCGCACCGCCCGATGTCCCACACCTTCGCCTGGAGACAGGGGACACCACAAACTTGTCAGGGTGCGGACACACTGTCAGGGTGCGGACACACTGTCAGGGTGCGGACACACTGAAATACGACCCATCATTGCGTCGTGCTGCCCTGTCATGCTGTTGCGCCACCCCATTGGGTCAGTATTGGGCTACTTTTGCATCACCCCAACTGCTCCCAGAATGGTTGGGGCAACACAACAGCAGCCTCCATACAAACCCAATGGGGCGATGCAACAGGACGATGGGGCAGCACGACGCTGGTTGCTGCGTCGCTGGGAGTGTGTTCCCAGTCTCAAAGTCTTGCATGAATAGTGCACTATTCATGTGCATTCAAAGAACATTGGCTCGGTCGATCGTGGCGGGAGGTTGAGGCAACTGAAATACAGACTCGGCGTGCGGTTTGCTGTCAAATCTGTATTTTCCTCGTGGAAGTCTAGAAATATACTGGGAACCGACAAGAGCATCTTGGTTGTTTGAGCGAGCCGCATGGGTCTCGAATTTCCACAGCAATTTTACCTATTGTAATTGATTGTCACTCACAGTTTTGTCCTGACTGGCGGACACCATGACGTCACCGCGGATCGCCACCGCCCACACCGGACCCACGTGACCCAGCAGGCTGCGCGCGCACGCTCCGACCCGCAGGTTCCACACCTGCGCTTCCGGGAGACAACTTCCGGTCAAGGCAGCACGCTCAAAGACGTGGTTATCCATACGGGCCTTCTCGTTCACAGTATTGTTCAAGAAAACCAACGAATTCCGCATTTCTCGTGTGTTTCTCAAGAGGAAATCTTCGTGACTCTGTGTTCGAGTCCCTTTAAACACAACGTACTCATGAAAACAAAGAGAGTAAAATTTCCACGAAATTTTGTGAACCCGCCTCCTGAACACAGAATCACCTCTCAATTTTGCAGAAAAAAACACGTCTGTCAATGTAATCACTGCCTAATTAGGAAAAGAGGTCGCTTTGAGGACTCTGACCCCTGTCCTTTCGGACTCCAAATCCGGAAGGACAGGCGAGCAGGACGGAGAGGATCATCCAGGCTCGAGTCCAGGAGAATCCGTGCTGATGAAGCGGGGAGGATCCAGGGTGGGACGAGGGACCCCAAACGAAGGAAACATATTGTCACGATTGTTTGTTGCGCGAGAATATCAAGAGCCAAATCCTCCCCCCCCCCCATTATTTTTTTCTCCATTTTGGAGACTCCGAAGATTGTATGCTGGACGAAACCAATGTCGCCCTCGCAACCCTGATCCAAGATCAACATGAGTGAGGTGTCTTTCACGTCCTTGCAGGATTTTTGGAATTTGGTCCACTCGCAAAGCTTGACCTGAATCCAGAAACCACTGAAAGATTTGCACCTTGATGGTGGCGTCGTACGAGGCGCTGACGAGCAGCGTGCGTGTGTAGAAGCGCACGCACCACACGCCCCGGGTGTGTCCGCGCAGCGTCTGCGCGCAGCGTCCACTGCGCAGGTCCCAGACGCGCAGCGTCCGGTCCAGACTTCCGGTCACGAGGCGCGTCGCGTCGAACGTGACACACAGCACCCTGGAACAGCGGGGAGAGAACTTTGATCCAATCATCCACGGGTGGATTGAGGGGCCCTGGACCTGTCAGAATGCAAGCGTGTGTCCAGGAAGCCAAAGAGCTGGCATCTTCCTCCAGGAACAAGGCAGAAAGAACAAGGAGATTTTTCGGCTCCTTTCCCTCCTTCTTCAACTCCGACATTCCGACATGTTCTTTCAAGATTCCATTTTCCCACATCAAATTCAAAATATACACCCACCCTCATTGGCATTCTCATCCGTACGTAACAATTCAACAAGTTAATTTTGCGTGCAACTCAAGAATCTTGAGCACTGGGAGCATCTGAGAAAATCTCGGAGGCACCACCCTCAGGCGACACCCGAAATACACGTCTGGTTCTTTGAAAGTTTTCAGTGTCAATGGTGGGACGAGGTGGATTTTAATTGCCACGTAATTTTAATCAGGCAACAAGAATGCATCTGGAATGCTAAATGTGCGAATTGGCAGTTGCAGCATTGGTTTGAGTGGCCCGTGCAGCATTCCAAGTGGTTTTCACATTGGTGACGCGCGGTTGATTTTTTGACGTCAGCGTCAAAATTTCACATTGAAACCAATGGTGACATTTTTGACGCCAGCCCGAAAAATGACCACGCGTCACCAAATTGAAAACCCCTATTTGAACTGCAGCTTGATCACCACTGATAAACCCCTTCCTGTCCTGTCAAACAGGTCCAAAAATCGCCTCTGCTGTCAGACTCTGTTGAGACCAGGAACTGGCCACACGTCGAGATGCTGAAACTGCCTGTTTGTGTTGTGCTGCACGCCCGGTGTGATGACATAGCGACACACCCCAACATTTGAGACAATGTGCAGTATCTGACAATTTCAACTTCAACCTGCAATGGCCAGGCATTCACCAAGGCTAACAGTGCCATACTCACGGGGGTTGGGTCCTTTCATACCTGTGTGTGTGCCCGGTGCACTGAACGACCCTGCACCTCCCTGAGCTCCAGTTGATGGGTCCTTCCATACCTGTGTGTGTGCCCGGTGCACTGAACGACCCGGCACCTATGGGGGTTGGGTCCTTCCATACCTGTGTGTGTGCCCAGTGCACTGAACGACCCTGCACCTACGGGGGTTGGGTCCTTTCATACCTGTGTGTGTGTCCGGTGCACTGAACAACCCGGCACCTATGGGGGTTGGGTCCTTCCATACCTGTGTGTGTGCCCGGTGCACTGAACGACCCTGCACCTACGGGGGTTGGGTCCTTCCATACCTGTGTGTGTGCCCGGTGCACTGAAGGACCCGGCACCTCCCTGAGCTCCAGTTGGCCCGGACGCGCACGTTCTCCCGGTACACGTCCTTCCACACCGGGGGGCGCGGGATTCCCGACGCACCGGCGGCGTCTGCGTCAGAGGAAAACAAAGAAAAAATTTCAACAATGACAGGCCATCACAAAGTTTGTCACATGTTGTGTAAGTTCCACGGTTTTTCGTTTTTTGCTGCGATTCCGCGTGACGAGTCTCAGTCATGTCGTTTCTCCTCATGTACAGTTTTGAACAGGAAATAATGACATGCAGTGCAGAACTGAAGAAAGGCAGAAAATCACCACAGCGAAAAGCCCCTCAGCGTCAGTTGTTTTGAAGTCGAGAGTCGGCATATTGTTTCCCTCATTCAGAGATGATTGTGTCTCAATCTCCACCCCACCCATCACCCCACCCACTCCACCCCACTTATCACCCCAGCCCACTCCACCCCACCCATCCTGTTCCCATGCTACCCATCCTTTCTTGTACTCACCATAATGATTCTCTTCGCATTTCAGCCTCCACAGATCGTTGTTGTTGCAGATTTTGTACCACGACCGACTCACCTACAATGAGTCCCATTTGATTTCCAATTCAAACGCAATTCCCTCTGGCAGAATAGACAGAGATTTTGGGGTCGGGAGGGTTGTCCACGATGAGCAAGAATGTGGAAAAGTGCTGTGCCTGATGGCCCAGCAGCAGGGGAAAGAACAATGCCAGAAGACTTTCAGTGACAGCTGGAGTGGGCAAGACCCCAAACCACAACACGTACGCAGGAGAGCTTGGTGGCACCTCATACATCTGCAATGTTGAACATCAATTTCCACGTCAAAGTTGGCTGCAAAGGGCAAAACGCGTATCAAGACTTCAGTGGGCGAGTCTGGTGGCTGAATTCCCTGGAAGGCCAGGGTCCCCTGATCAGACCCTGGATTCGTGCCTGGGACCCACCCGTGTGAAGTCACGTGATCGTGATGTGTCGTACGCACCACACTGGCATCGAGGATCTGCCGCGCCGAGAGATGTCGCAGGATTCTCACAGCCACGTCAGGCGGTAAAACGGACACGAAGTCGACGTGACGCTTCCGCTACAGAGACAAGGAACACAACTTCTGAATCACTCCTCACGATGCGCTGTCAGCAAATTAGATCCAGTTCTGCTTTCACTTTCGGTTTTGTGCATGGCTTTCATGTTGGCCTGATTGCATGTGTGTTTGTGTTAGGATGCACGAGGGTTGTCACAACATACTCAGTGGGGGTGAAGAAGCAAGAGGGGAATCTAACCCACCCACCCCAGGAGCGGATCATCCAGGATATAGCTGGGGGACCAGAGGAGTCCGACCCTTGAGGGGGATTTCAACTTTGGGTAGGGAAACAACAAGAAGTCAACAAAACTCTGCGCCTTTGGTGCAAGGTGCCATTTTCGGGGATGATGGGTTCGGGCCAACACCCCTGGATCCAATTCACTCGTACACCCACCCCTGGGCAGAATCTTGGAACTTCCCCGATCTGTACTTGCACTGGAGTCTCAACCCACACAACATCCTGCACTACAAAACGCCCAAACAAAACACGCTTGCAACCTGCGCATGTACGTACTGTCACAAGCCTTCGGGTTTAAATACCAGTGGCGCCCTGCCCTTCGTTGCATGCTGCATTACACCATCCCCTTCCGTGTCCACCTTACCCCGACATACCCCTTCTCGCCTACCACAGTCAGCCCTGCATTGTCCTCCCCTGCGCTGCCCCACAGATCTGCACGGCACGGTTGAACAAAACAGAATACTCACAGCGATCTCGGAGCGGAAGAAGCGACGATGCGTCGCGTCCAGCCTCGGCAGCAACTCGCGCAGGAACGCGCTCCTCTGCCTCGCTGAAACAGGGGGTAAACAGACACGTGTTCCACGCAGAGGTTGATGCAGGCACAGGTACAGAGGTGGACTCAGGGGTAGATACAGAGGTGGACTCAGGGGTGATCCAGGGATGGATCTGGCGCGGATCCAAGTTCGGTGAAGGGGTGCGGACCCAACACGCACCCAACGCGGGGGCTGACTGGTGGCGGAGAAACCCAAGTTCCAATTTTCAGTGGAAAGCAGTTCAAGTTGGTCCAAACTGGGTTTGGCGCGACTTTTACTTCAAGAAGGGTACGGCCGTCAAAGGCACAAAAGATGAGGTTGACGACGACTGAATTGAAGTGAAACAAGAATTCGCACACGCCGTCCAAAATTGAGGTGGAGAGCAGTCATCGTGTAAAAGCAAGCATCTACCGTTCCAGCGGTCGGTGAACCAGGCCACGAGCGTCCAGGCTTCAGGAGGAACGTCACACCGCGCCACATCTCCACTGCTCTGCGGGAAGAGAAGATGAATCCAGGGGTGAGGACAGTGGGCAGCTCCGCCAATTAGAAGGGTGCATCCAAGATGACAGACGCACCCCGACATGGAGAGTGTCTCGGACCCCCAGAGCGACTTCCGTCTGATGGACTCTTCATTCAGACCCAGAGATGCTCAGAGGTTGGGAGTGACTCTTGCGAACCAAATACAAGGGATTGTCTTCTGTTGAATGCGCACATGTTTGGCATTCTCGTGTTGAAATTTTGATGCTGATGTTGGGGCCCCTGGTTGAGCCCTGAGGCCCTGAGCCCCCAACTGTGAGCCTCTGATGGTCAATCCTTGGGCGAGACCGAGGTCAGCCCCCCAGGCAGACACACATGCCAAACACACACACACGCACACACAGCCCAAACACACACACACATCCCAAACACACACACACACACACACACACACACACACATCCATCCGAAATGGGCCCCTTGACCTTGTGGTGGAGGATGAACCCAGTGGGGTTCCCCGAATTTCTTTGTTCAATGCCACAGTGTTTCCGTCCTGCGTGCGAAGCAGCAGACCTGGGAAACCGTGGACCCCGTGTGAACCCTCGTCCCTGGGCAGGAGATTCCGTTCAGTCCTCCCGGCCTGTGCGATGGAGGCTCCCTGTGAGTCAGGGGAGGAAGAACCTTCACTGAGGAGAACCTGCAACACAATCTCATCAGGAAACAACATAACAAGCAAGAGTGCGTTCAGGTTTCTGATCTTGAAGGAAGAAGTGAAGTGAGGACCAGACCAGACCCCCTCCCCGACGGTCAGTTTCGGACCTCAACCAGCAACACCTCTGACCCTGACCACGGTATGCTCCAGCTGCGAATGCTAGTGAAATGCCATCGTTACGTCACTCACACAGAAGCACCTGACGCGATGGAGCCTCTCGTCTGCGGCGCAGTGCTCCGCTTCGTCGGTTTGCCGAGCCTCGACATCCGCGACGAAGACTTTGTTCCGAGGCCCTGGAGTGAACAGAAGTCCAGCGTGAGGGTTCCAGGGCGGATCCAGGGTGTGAACCTCAATCAATGGACCTCTGAGAGCGCTCGCCACTAACGTGTGAACTCAGAATATTTTCATGCCCAAAATCGCGAAGAGACACACACTTCCCCATGCATGGGTCCGCTCTCAACGCGCAAGATGATGTCAACACTGCCAACTACATATCAATTCAATCAGAGTGCTCTGCATTTGCTGATCAGCTGAACCAGGATGCTGAGACCACACGAGCACGTACGTAATACATGTACTCACATTCATGGCGTACGCCGGAAGACTGGTTGGACGGGCGTCTAAAGTTGGGCGAAGTCCAGCCGACGAGAGAGTAGTTGGGCGTGAGTCTGGAGTTGGGCGGGGCGTGGGTGGGAGGCGGGACAACAGGACATCTGGGCGGGCGGCAGGTTGCACGACGGTCCACAGCAGCTGTACCTGTCCAGGTGCACACCGGGTCAGTAGGGCCTCCAGCACCCTGCATGTCTGAAACAGAGAAGTGTGCGTGTGTGTGAAGCAGGTATGCGTGTGGAGAGGTATGTGCTGCATAACATGAAAGCGCCTGACCTTGACCACATATCTTCAGCAGGGCGTCTAACACCTCACATGTGTAGCACAGAGAAGTGTGCGTGTGTGAGTGAGGTATGCGTGCTTGTTGAGGGGTGCACCACACGCCATGAACAAGCCGACACCTTAACGTACACTTGCAAAACAATGTACGTACCTGTGTGAAAAGACGGTGCACCTCTGAAAACAAATCTCAATTGTCTTTTCACATTCGGACCTTGCTGGATCCGCTCCACAGACCACTTCAGTTCCGCACAAGCGGATCTTATCAGCATTTGAACTCCATCCCACTGCACAGTTTCACTGTTCCTGTTGGACAGAGATCAAACACTACAGGGGCGGATCCACGCGGGCCATTGTGGCTACGCTCTTCTGAAAACAATTGGCATGCCATGTCACAGAGATATGTTGGATTTTGCCCCCCCCCTCTCCATGGGTGTTGGAGTGAGCCCCCACTTGATCAAAACCTGGATCCACGCCGGACCTATCACACTCACAATTCTTGACATTTCTTGACAGGTCCTTGACACTTGTGGAATTTACGCTTTGGGATTCCAAAATGTGGACTGTTGATTGAGCAACTTACACTGTTATGGTCCCACGAATCTATCCAGAGCAGAGCCAGGTCCAACTGTTGGTTGAACTCTACATCAGGCAGCGATATCCCGTTCTGAATCTTCCCTTCATCTCCTGATTTCGCGCCATTGGAGGATCCATCCAAAAGACTCACAGAACTTTCAGCTTCCATCTCCAAGTTTGCAAGTGAGACCGATCATTCACGAACTGCCCTTGTCCTTTGCTTGCTGCTTGCACCTGTGTCGACTCTCATAGTCCCAGAAACAAATTGTGGTGAGTTCTGAAATGGCTGCGAGTTCCATTCCTGCTCGACTGTGACTTCACATCTGTTCTCATGGTCCAACAGTTCAAGGTCACAAGATTGAACCTCACTTAGCCAACTTAAGTTCTCCCGCGAGAGACGTGTGTGCTCGCTTTCAAATAGTCTGAACAGGTTGGCATTTCTCCTTTGTGTGCCTCTCAGTCCGAAAGAAGAACTTCAGCTCTGCTGTTGTTACGATAACACAGGGAATTGCATGGCAAGAAAGGCATTGCAGACGCTGTCAGCTGATAAATCACTCAGAATGAGACCAGGGACACTTCGCGCGTGGGCTTCGCGTTTCCTACCTCTCACCAACGCAGGTTTGTTCTGACCCTGTGTGTTTTCTGTACAAGAGGAACAACACTTGGTTGGGTCCAGGATTGGGGTTGGCATGGGCAACCCTGTTGTGAAGCACCAAAAACAAAATCGAAAATTCACGCTGGAACTGGTCACGAGTCCAGAATTGGTCATTGGGCTCCATTCCCTGCGCATTTGGCTTGAAATACGTGCAGTTACTCCGCAGAGGCATCGGGCGCTGGTACCCCCTGGATCTGCCCCTGCCTGAAGTAACAATTGTTACTGACGTTATCAGAATTGCGCGGAATCTGATAAGGAGGATTGCGTCGCCACGACGACCACGAACAACACGATTCCTGACCAGCCGCGAGACAACGGAACGCGCTTTCTTTGCCACAGTTGTCGCGGATGTTTCTCAGTAGAAGATCCAAGAGGGACATTGCCCACAGAATAGACGTGTTTTCATTTCTGTCCGTGTCTGTGTTGCATCCAGAGAAAAGCAGAGCTGACGAGTCCGGATGGGTAACAAAGTTTCAACGTCTTTGGCAGCCAACAGCAGACAGCAGCGTGTGACCTGTTGGTGTGGGCTTGGGTGCCCGCCACCTGTATCTGCCAGAAATTCCAGTTTCTCAAGGATGTTGTTCGCAAATTGTTGCAGGGCCGACCCACATCACACAAGCAATGTTCGAAGTGAAGCTTTCCGGGCCACACCCAGTGAATCTGACTGCGTGGGCCGAAAGGTGTGGGTCTGTCCATTCCAACAGAAGCGCAGTGTAGCGAATGAAGAGGTGTTTTAAAACAATTATTTGCCAAAGCCTTTGACTTCATTGGAGTTGGAAGCAGAACAAGGTGCAGATCAAGAATTCCAAAACACTGAAGATGGATCTCTCAATCCAATTTGCGGCAAACAACCAGCTGAACGCAAATGAGTGCAGAATTTGTCGTCAGAAATACGAGTACAAGACAAAACTGGGTTACCTGTCTCGAGCACAAGCGACCAAGAAGATGCTATTCGTTCGCAGTTGACTCCGACCCTTTTCCACGTAATTCGTGACAGGTTTCGCCTTGCAGAGATAAAACCATCGCAACTGGCGCGCATCACGTGACAAACGACCACGCGCGCGGCGCTCCACAAACTCGTGCGTCATCTGCTCTAAATACAGCGCGTGACCTACTTTCTCCCGGAGTGCGGCCAGTAGCATTTCAAGTGTTCTTCACATTGAATGAACAGCTCTTCAACTCCAGTACATTCCCCTCTCCTTCCACTGGGAGGACTTGTGCGGTGTATTTTCAAGCAGTGATGCACAATACAAGTGATAAACGGATAGTTTTCAACACAATTGGTGGACTAAGCGTGGATGGTTGGAGGCCTTGAACTTGTGAAGGAGAAAGCATTGTTTTGGGTTGTGGAAACCGGAGTGAACTGCCGCTGACAGGCATGAGGGTGATCTTCTGGACGGATTACGATGGCAGCACAGTGCTGCAGCCCCTCGCCGATCTGGTCGGGTTGCCATGCGACCACGTAAGTTGGTTTGTGCTTTGTTAGGTCGATCTATGTGTGCAGTAGATCTACTTCACGTGTCAGTCACACGTGTGTTGAAAAAACACAGACCACGACTCTCATCTTGCACGGATCGAGTCTGGATCTACAGGTGGTTGAACACACCTGTGTGTGTGCGTGCGTATGTATGTGTGTGTGTTTTATCAGGAAAAACCGCAAAATTGACAAGTCTGTGCAGGGCTTGAGGGCATTCAAACTCTGCCCCCACAAATCTATTTTGGTCCCACTCCTTGCTTTGCCCCCACACTCCTGACTTGCCTTGAAAGCACGTCACTGGATCAGCAGATCTGTGCAGGTGCAGATCTCTGTACCTGATAAGGTGACTACTGCAGCTGTGTCACGCAAGATCTACTGCGCTCGTACGTGAGTCACGCGGGTCGAACCCGATCGCACGACGCGCGGCCGTGGCGGTGGTGTGATGCAGATCGAAGCGCCACTGTGTGACGTGGCTGAATGTTGGCTTCCCAAAGTGTTTGTGTCATCATCGCCTGTCAAAAGCTGAATCGAATCATCCATTGAGTGAGTTGTCAACGGGTGCAGCCAGTGGGATCGTTGAGCATCTGACTGCATGTCAGGCGCGTTGTCACACACACACACACACACACACACACACTCACATGCACACACACACACTCACATGCACACGCACGCACACACACATACACACACACACTCACATGCACACACACACACACACACACACATTTGTGTCCAGTATTCTTCGTGACGAAAAGTGGAACTTCACTGGATTTTCAGAGGGTTCGGGCACTTCAGTATTGTGCGCGTGTTTCTTGGAGAGGTTTCTGTCATGAACGGCTTTGTTTGACCACGAACGTTTCCAATGGATCAGTATCAAATATGATGACCAGGTCAAAAAGATTGTCAAATCAAAATTCATGACCAGGTCAAACGATTGGTCAGAGCAAAATTAGTGCAAAATCCTTTGCTCAGATTGGGTGCATGACCTGTGACTGGCTGCAGATCTCTGTCGTGCGCCAAGCCTTGCGAGACGCGTCGAGTTTTGTAAAAGTCAATGAGCTCCCACGACTGTGTGCAAACGTTTGACGCATCAAACAATGAAGAAGAGGTTTGAGTTTTGTTGTAGCGGATCCTGGATTGATGTCAGTTGGGTCCCAAATTTTTTGACAAGGTGAACTCCAACCTTGAGATTCTGACCAAAATGTTGCGCCTGCATGCGGCACAAATTTGATTCCCGCTTCAGGGAGCAGGTGGGCCCCTTGCCCTAGCTTAGCCAGAATTTTGCACATTCTCAGCCGCGATGCGTGCATTTACAACAGTGAAGACGCAGAAGATTTACGATGTCATGATCTGTCGCACCCCGATGCATTCCCGTCACACAGTGTGATTCTCACATGAAGACAACTCTTCCTATTTTTACACAGGTATGTCCCTTCCTCGTCTGCGTGGGTGAACTAGCAACTGCGCAGCATTTTGAAAAAAAAGTCCACGGATCTCTGTTAACATGCGAAAAAAGTTCCTCAAAGCCTTACCGTGATCCCTCGTGTGTGAGACCCTTTCAGAACATTGAAAAACGACAAAAATTTTGAGAGTCTGAACGAAATTCAACGTAGGGTGTTTTCTGATCTCACTCGATCCGAAATGGCTGAAAGCAGAAATTCGCTTTGTCCATGCACAGACTGATTCAAATGAGTTTCCATTGAAACCATTGAAAAGTAGCACGCCTTCAGGAATTCATAAAATCCAGACAAACTTCCAGGCAAACATAGGTCAGAATTTGCAGACGACATGCTTACTATCCGTGACAGTGTAGCCAGGCGTGTTCTTTTGCACGAACGCGCGGTGGATTCTGAATGTGACTTCATATACGAGAGCTGCGGTTGCAGCAGTGGAATGAGGTCACCATTGAGTGCAATGTCCTCACATTTCTTGCGTCAAGAATTGAAGCAAGCTACCTGCAGCACATTGGGCATCATGCTAAATTTTTGATGCCACCCATGAGTCTTGCCGCAAAACACAAGACGCAAAGAAAATCGAAGTTCTATATGAAGTCGCCTTGAATGTGAATCCCGGGAAAAGTAGGACCTTGAGTTCAAAATCCAGACCTGCTTCTTGGCAAAAACGTTTGTCATTTGGTCCTTGCAAACGTGACACTGACAACAATCCCGTCTTTTTTTCGCAAGTGTTACTTCCACACGGACGGATGCGACGTTTGCACGAGGAACTACGGTGTTTGTTCTCGGGTCGGAATGAAGCGACACGATTTGTTTGGCTGATGAATAGATTTCGCGAGACAATAAATTTCCCGGTGAAGATTGCGCTTGTCACACAGGGGGATTGGGGAGCAGCAGAAGCTGTTCTCGCAGTGGGGCGCAGGGGCGGATTCCGGGGGGGGGGAGAACCATCCCCTTCACCCCCTGCCCCAAACCTTCTAATTTTGCGCTGCAGTGTCAGCAATTGTCCGTTTTGAAGCAGCAGACTAAGCGCTCAAGTAGCGACATGACGATTGTGTGAACTCGAGAGGTCAAATCCGTGTGTGTGTGTGTGTGTGTGTGTGTGTGGTGTGTGTGTGTGTGTGCGTGTGAGTGTGTGTAGGTGTGTAGGTGTGTGTGTGCGTGTGTAGGTGTGCGTGTGTGTGTGGGTGGAGGGGAGTAAATTTTTTTCAGGCTTGGTGTTGCTGTTTGTTATGCACGCTCTGGGCCCCCCTGCCCCCACCCCACCCCATCCCAGGCTGGTCCACGTTACGAGGCGCACCCCTTCTACATGAGTTACAGCACCTCGACAGTGACGGATGTCAGAGCGAGGCTCCTCAACTCCAGGTCTCTTCAGCGGAGGATGAGGCAGCTGAGCCGAGGAGAGCCGGGAACAGCCGAGGAGAGCCGGAAACAAAGCCCCGGGGCTTTTCTTCCGTCAAGCTGTGATTCAATTAGCGATGGTACTTCTCAAGCGGTTCGGGGATTGCAGGTGCCACCGAACAGCAGAACAAAATTTGCCCACAGGGGCGTCCATTGGGGCGAGCTTGTGTTGTTCACTGGTGGACAATGGAGCAACACCTGGAGGCTCGACGTTCTGCCCCCGGGGGGAGGGGGGGGGTCTGGTGGCAGATGCCCTCCCCCCACACCGAGACCTACAGTACCACAGGTCGTGCTGGGCTTGTGATGCACCTGTGTCCAAAGCTCTATGCTTTCTAGTGAACAAAGTTTGAAGTTGAAGTGGGCCGCTCTTGGATCCAGTCGTCCCTGGCTTGGGATCGACTGGAGGGGTGCTGCAACTGGTCTGGACTTTGCTTCTGGAGGGAGAACCAACTTTGAAGGTTGTGTGTGTGTGTGTGTGTGTGTGTGTGTGTGTGTGTGTTGCCGACACTGGGCTTTTTGACCTTGGGTTTGTTGGCACACATCCACAGTTTGGTCAATAAAGTGCTATTCAAAGGGAAAAAAACTTTCGACCTTTGCCAGCTGTGACTTTGGCAAACTTGCAATTCGCCTGATCATCAGTACCACAGTTTGAGATTGAGTGCCTCCGTCCACTGTTTATTTTTCATGCTCTCTCGCGAACTTGCCGAGTTGTGTGGAGCACGCAGCACTTCACCTTTGGCTGATTGATTGATAGACCCTGGATGGACTGTGACCCTCACATATCAGCGCAGAGTATCTGTGCAGCAGACCTGAGGTGCGATGCCCTAGTGGCCGGGAGCGTGTGCAGAATTGCTCTGCCAACACAAACATGGGGCAGCGAAACATGGAGTTTGTAGCGACTGATGACAGGCGGGTGATGTGGGCAGACAGGCGAGGGAAGTGGTTGAACATTTTGAAAAATTTACACCAGACACGGGACAATGGTGCCTGATTGCGTCAAGCTCCATGCATTATTCCCTATCTCGGGATTGGCCCCACAGCTGGATCAGGCGCAGACCTCGTTGGTCCTGGCCACTGTCCAGAAGAACCTCATCACAGGGGAAAAAATTGCTGCCAGGGCTCGTCTTTTCCTGGGGACTGCCCACAAGAACCACGTTTTCAGGAAAACCCTGTTTCAAGGAGCTGGTTCACCCGTCCGTCATTCCTTTGACCAGGGCTTGACACACGCATGGTAACACAATGAAATGGGTGAACATAAGAAGACGTTCCATTGTCCTGCTGTTGTTCCTGAGCAGGTTCAGCAAACACACGTCGCCTTGACGTTGGCGTGTGCGTGGGTGTGGAACAACAAAACCGTCGGGACTTGTTATTGCAAAATGTTTTGTTCGGAAACGCAAAGAAGGAAACGACCAATTGACGTTTTGTTGTTCTGATCCGGGGATAAGTTCGCTCAGAATCCCACAGGGTGACGTTATTTGTTCACTCCAGTACTTTTCTCCGTGTTTCAAATATTCTCTACCTGCCCACGTCCTGTTGACGTCACGGTTACGTTTGCAGCTTTTCTGACGCCAGTGAAACGTTGACGTGGGCCACGTCATGTCCATCTTGTCACGTTGTACGCTTTGCCTTGCAGTTTTAGTCCCCGGGCGTGTGACGCTGTGAGCTTCGGGTCGGCAAACACGTTGTCATGGTCACGCTATCACCTTCAACCCAAGCGTCATGTCACGTGGCCACGGACACGTCACGTTCATGTTGACGTCATCACGTTTTACTCTGTTTGCAGTTTAACTTCACGTTCGTGCTGCTGCTGTGTCTGCTCGTGTCTCCGCTCTACTGGCGTCTCTTCAACCCGAGCGTCACGTCGGCGTGGACACGTCACGCCGTCGCCCTCGCCGGGGGCCTCGCCATCCTCTACTTCGCCTTCGGAAGGTGAGGCTCGATTCATTGCGGTGGCGCCCTCTTCGGTCAACACTGACGTCTGACTGTCAGAAGCGAAACGAGCATGCTTCACAGCATTGTGTCGCGCGTGCCCTGAGATAGATGAAACCTCTTCGACTGCCAGCATCAAAATCAACTTTGGGGGGAGCAGGCGGAGTCCCACTGGGCCACGGACGGACAGACACGTACTGAAAATACTTTTCGCCAGTGCGATTAAAAACGAGAAGCAGTGCTCAAGGCAACTGCAGTGCGAAGTCCCTTGCGGCGTCGGTAATGTCATCAATTCTTCCTTGTTCATCAATTCTTCCTTGTCCTCCTTGTCCTCCACCAGTCATGCTGTCCCGGGGGGGGGTCTGCAGGGGGG
>JAAUXT010074268.1_pt1 | contig 19517 bp, 21 predicted proteins | sample 7278171 | NCBI WGS metagenome assembly JAAUXT01 (sample SAMN14350112, study PRJNA611818) | marine sediment metagenome | isolation source: surface marine sediment (1.8m) | place: French Polynesia: Moorea | collected 2018-08 | reverse complement strand
TGTGAGACACTGAAAATCAAGACAGTTTGTTTGGATCCCACATTCCAGAACAACTCGGGATCCTGTTCTGGTGCCGAAGAAACTTCAACTTTTGTGTCTGTTCAGTCATGTCTTCATCCATTGTGGTGTGACACACCCGCTGTGACTTTGAACCACCGCTTGACCGGGGGCCGCACTGTACTTACAATTATCATAGAGATTCGCGCCACCGCGGCAGTCGCACCTGAGATACCCAACTGATCGTTTGTGATATCACTACACATTGCGGTGGCAGCGCGCGTGCTGGTTGGGATGTTGATCTTTAGTTTGTGGGTGGGGGTCTTCCATTCACCCTGTTGCTGAGACAAGAATTTCGTTTGGGGGGGGGGGCTGGCAATGATGTCTCCAATTTTGCCTTCACAGTTCTTCATTGTCATTCACACGATACTTTCACTTGTTTTCAGACTGTGAGGATTGTTCCAATCGTCCCAACATCCATGAAGTCATGAGCTGGGGAACAGAGCTTTGGGTAAGGATTCCAGCTCCAAAATATTTCGATGCAAGTTTGCTGAGCCGCGCAAATTCCAAGGAAAGCAGGATTTTGATGCAGCGAAGTACCGTATTTCGCTCGACTATTTTTGTTCCTGTTGGTGCCGTTCGGAATGTGGGTGGAAAGTGTCGCTTGTCAGATCTACGTAAAACCCTGTCAACCAACCAGGCTTCGCAGAAATTTCTAAGATGCAACTTCTGGTTGTGGATCTCCATGCAGCTGCGTCACGTTGCGCACACACATTTATCCCCCAGTCTCCCATCAGAACGAAGTCGACTCGGAAATCACGTCGGGTTCTTCAGTTTGGTTCAGGTCGATCGTGTCACATCAGAGACGAAAGAGACGTGAGCTGAAGAACCCTTCGTGCGTTGTGGTGAGAGTGGTGCGCGCAGCAAATTTGGCATCACGTTGTGAATTTCAGGATCAATTCGAGAACGTCGCAGGACACACGCAGAAGGGCATCGAGTTCTGTGAGAAGTACAGCCACTTCATCAAGGAGAGATGTGCAATCGAAAATGAATATGCCTCCAGACTCAAGTAAGTTCACGTTTTGCTTCGTTTGTTTGGTACGCGGCTTGCCTTCGCAGTGGCCGTTGCGTGGTGTTCAATGCTTCCTTTTGACAAAGGAGAACCCCATCAGGATCCTCGCGTACTGCCTGTCAAGTCGCAGGGAAAGACAATTCAGTTGTGCTTGTGGTTCAGAAAAGTGTGTGCGATCGATACTCCGTAATTTCTATCCTGCTTGAGTTGCTTTTGGTGCCGTTGATTTGTGGTATCGTGTCCAGGTTGCGAAGGTAAAACTGAAACACCCACGTGTGTGTTCTGGCGCGTCAGTCAACTGTTCAGAGTCAAGAGATCAATTTGCTGCGAAGCAAAGCTCGGTGGAGGCCAGTGCGACCAGCAGTGGAGAATGATATCGTCCCCTGCCAGAAGAGCTGCTCTCAACTGGTTCATGAAACACCCCACCCTTGTGGTGACACACCCCACTTCACTTGGCCAAAGCTCCCACCGCATGACCCGCGTGACTGGTTCAGCCCCCCTTGCCCAAAGGGAAAAACACTGACTGGCTCAGTGAACAAATCTCCTTTGCAGTGAAAACTGTCAGGCTGATTGAAAGAAATCAGTTGTCTTGACCCGATTCGGTCTGTTGCCAACGCAAATGTAGTGTGGTCGGGGTTAAAGATAGACTGTGCACAATCTTGCTGGCATCCTTTAGCAGTTGGTTGATTGACGAATTGCAATTTCTGTGAATCTGTCAAAACAGGAACACACTTGGTTCGAAACGCTTGTGTGCGCTTGGTTCGCTTGCGTGGTGCTCATCTTGCACAAGTCCGCGGTCACAAAACCTGTCAAACGTTGTGTCGTGGAAATTGGTTCTCTGTCACACCGCGACAAAGCTCCCGCACAATTACATTTCTCTTTCCTTGATCAAAGGTCTCGAATAGGTGTGTTCTTTCACACGAACCACTTTTGTGTCGTGTGAGAACCCTGTTGGCACAGTTCCTTTCCGGAGATGGAGAAAGACAAAATCAGCCGTGATCCCGTTCTCACAAAAAGGAGGCGATCACCCGCATGCACGCAACATACGACGAGACTGTCAAAAGTTTTTGCTGCCAGTGAAACAAAAATGCGAAGGGCAGTGTGGACGGAAATAGTCTCGTCCGCTCCTGTTGAGTGACGCGGAAGGATTTTGTGGACAAAGTTTTGGAAAAGTCACTGTTCCAACAACTTGGAAGCTTCTCGCAAAAGGCAGGTTTTGGTGACGGGGAAGTTTTCCCGTCAGTTGATGCTCGCAATCAGCATTTTCAGTTCGTCGGAATCCGCAGTGCGACTGTGGCGACGAGTCAAGGTTGTCAATCGATTCCGAACATTTGAGCGTCAGTCAGGTGTTCTTGTCCACTGTCGCGGACGAGAAGTCTCTTTTTCAGCGCACCTGTTTCGCAGCACCCCACCACTTGTGTCGAAATTGCATTCCATTCAAAGTACCAAAACACAAACTTGTCCACACCTTGCACATTCCTTTTGAGGTCACATGTGGTTCAAATAGGTGCATGTTTTTGCAGTGATTGCAGTATTTGGCCATTGGCCCGACGATTGTATCTTTGAGTAATTGGAGAGTGAATCTGGACAGGCATTGCCAACTGTAGGAGCGCGAGATGCGTGAGTCAGAGAGAGTGAGTCATCCGGATCGATAGGAGCCACTTGTTGTCAGCCCGATCTGTGTCACTCGCGTCGATTGATCTCGGATTCCCTGGATGGATTGCCAGGCATTGTCTCTGTCCCAATTGTGGGCAACAGAGGGGGTTTCTTGCAAGCGTGCTAGCGTACAGTGGCAAAAGTACTACAGGCCAATTTCGTCTCTGAGTGCTCCTCGCACACCAGATACGAGTACGCCTGTCAAAATTTGACGAAAACTCGCGGTTGTCAGAAATTGTTGGATCGACTGCCCTGTGCACGGATCTGACCGGGCTTGGTATGTGTTGGCGTCTGTTGAAACAATCCACGGTCAACTTTTGTGACGCTTTGACCACATTCTCAATGGTTTGAAGGTGCACATCTCTGCAGATCTTTGTCAGTCGAACTTTTGCAAGACGGAACCTCGATGGAGGTGTGGACGCGTCAACCATCAACAGTGGCGTCAGAGAGTGCTTGGAAGATCTGCTTCCATGAGACGTGCCTTTGGTCGACCAGACAAGAAGCAAACTGCTTTCTGCCCCATTTGAACATTTTCAGACCAAGTCAACGTTTGAGACTTCTTTCTCCCCAAAAGAACCATTTCATGACAATCAAAATCTGTCCGTCAGTGTCTGTCTGTGACCCAACCAAATCTGTCTTCGTCTCGCACCTTTACAACATCTCGAACATGTGTGTCGTAATCTTTGTGTTCCTCCTGCCCTGTCAAACCTTTCACCCACCTTGTCTAATCTTTCCGTGCCTTCCTTTGGGGCACGAAGTAAATTCTGGATTGCTTCGCATCTTTGTATCTCCCCCCAAGAAACATGTCTGATCGTGACGTACTGATGAACTCTGCGACTGCTTGCCGACCTTTTCTTGACGCCTTGTGGCAGAGCTCCTGTACGGCACAAAATACACACAGCGATCAGACAAACGTTGAACAGCGGTAAACTGCGTTTTTATCGTCGCGAAAGACGAAGTGAGGGTTCACCCACAACAACGGCATCTTTGCCCCCATGAAATCAACACATTGAAGCGCTTCGTCGACTTTAAAACGAACCAAGCGTCTCGTTTGGCAGGTTTCGTCTGTGGAAAATCTTCATTAGGTGCGCCGTATGAAAACATTTCCTGCGGTTCAGTAAACATCCTGAGAAGCAATATCCCTGCAGCATGGCAGGCGCGCACACGTGCGCGTATTTACCGAGCAGGGTGTGAAGTGCAGCAAAAATGTGCTCTCTATGAGTTTGGTTCTCTTTCTTTTGCAGGAAATTGGTGAAGAACTATCAACCGAAGAAGAAAGAGGAGGAGGATTACCAGTAAGTATGAGAGAGTGCAAGAAATGTGTCACGAGCGTCACAAACAACTCGGCATTGTGTGGCAAGATGAGCAACAGTGTTGCCATGCACTCGGCAGGAAAGAGATTATGTCATTATGCGCTGTTTGCTTTGTTTTGGTTTTATGACGAAGGAATGAGGGCAGAAGCAAAACAATCACGGAAAACTTGGCAACTCTTGCGCATGGCCAGATGTATATTTAGGCATCCCGCAGATAACTGAGCGTCGGGGAGGGAGGGAGGGAGACCATGCACTTCGGATGATTGAAAAGGCCAAAGGCGCCCACGACGCTGATGTATCGTTTTGCCCGAACGGGCTTTTCGGGTCGCAGAGGGATTTGATCTTTGGGAACTGATGTCAAGTTGCGTGCGGTTCAGGGTCGTTTTGGAAGATCATCAGTTTCAGATATACTTTCATTCAGAAGGAAAATTACGAAATGCTTCGTGCGATGCGTTGCATTGCACTAACCAGCATCAGTAATGTGAAGGAAACGATGCGGCGAGTTCGATGTGTTGATACTTCAGCTCGTTTGCTCACGGGATAAAGGGGTCTTCAACTCGAAACGTGGAACATGCCCAACATCTGATTCTGCTGAAATACTGACTTTGAAACAACCGTCCAAATTGGACCCGCATGCTTCGAGAGTTCATTATCGAGCAAATACACCTGGAGTCCGGCTTCGTGTGACATTCTGGGGCAAATTTGTTTTGAGCCATTGCCTCAAATTCTGCAAATTCTTCCCAAGTCAGGGTTTATTGACTGGGAAATTTGTCAGCATTTTAGCGAGGGGCAACATCTTATGACGAATCTTGGCTGTTCTTGACATTTGGTTCGGACAATCACGCAACACTCCGTTGGTACTTTCGTGCGACTGAACACAAGTGATGTTGTGTGTAGGTACACACCCCCTACCGAGCCCACACGACCCCCCCCCCATCCCGAGTAAGGGAACAGGCTCTGGCGTTACAAGTCCTGTCGTTTTCCTTTCAGGTTTTCGGTGACGCAAGGGTTCCTGAAGATGATTCAGGAAGTGCACGACTTGGCGGGGCAGCATGAGACGATAGCAGAAAACCTTTCCACCAGTATTATCCGAGAAGTGCATGCAATGTTGCAAGACCTGAAACAAGAGCGCAAAAAGGTTTGTGTTGCGATTGCAGATCCACAAAAAACGAGCTCCACCTCGGGGGAGTTGTCATTGTGATTCGCATCAGTTTGAAAGTGTGAGGATTGCACGGATACTTGCCTTCCATGTTTTCAGTATTTGCAAGACGGAGCGCGACAAATGAATATCCTGCAGACACAGTTGGCACAACTGGACAGAGTGAGTTGGGACATAAAGATGAGCTTTTTTGCCAAGCCTCCGTTTTGCCTTTGGAATGTGTTTTGCATTCCGTTTTCCCTTTGCAGAGTAAAAAGCAATACGAGAAAGCGTTCAGAGAAGCGGAGAAGGCACAAGAAATGTACAAGAAGGCAGACGCCGACATCAACCTTTCAAGAGCCGAAGTGGAAAAGGTAACAGCCACACGTTTTGAAAAGCGTTCACCTGTGCACTCTAATTCTTGGGTTTCCTTTCTCTGCATCGCAAACTCTCTTTTCCAGGCCAAAAACTTGTCAATGAACAAACAGCAGATGTGTGAAGATTGTAAGAACGAGTACGCGTCCGAGTTGCAGAAGACAAACGGCGCACAAAAAGAGCACTACGACTCACTCATGCCTCAGATCTTTCAGGTGAGTTGTTCAAAGGAACATCCCCTTCGCGCACGCCAAATCCGTATTTCTCCTGTTTTGCCAAATCTATATCAACCACAGACAAAACCAGCAAACAATTTGCTGCTTCCATCAACTGCAGTTCTGCTCCATTGCAGCATTTACAAGACATGGAGGAGCGACGAGGCTGTCGGCTTCAGGGTTTCGTCAAACAGACGGCAGAGATCGAGAGGGCCGTCGTGCCCATCGTCAACACCTGCATAGACGGCATCACGCAAGCGGCCAATTCTATGAACCCCTCAGAGGTAGATACGGCGGCAGATACGCCGCAATGGATTGCGTAATTTGATCGCATGTTTACCGTGTTCACCCGTGTATTAGTCGCACCCAAACATGAGATGCACCTCAAATTTGCCTTGATTTTCTGGTATCAGGTCATATCATAAAGACAGTAATCTTATATTCATGTATGAAACGCACCCCTAATTTTGGTCCTCAATTTTGGGGCAAAAAGGTGCGTCTTATACACGGGTGAATACGGTAAGTATTGACTGAACAAGAAAGCTCTGCACGATTTGGGTGCTGATGTACATTTTGCCATATTTGAGCTGTTTTCTTTTGTTGCAGGACTCCAAGATGGTGACGGACCGGTACAAATCGGGTCTGCACCCACCAGGGGACATTCCGTTCGAGGATTTGAGTAACGGGCACCCGTCTCAAAACCACAACCACGGTTCGGTGACTCCTCGGGGAGGCACGTTACGGGACCGGAGTCAGGGCACCGTGTCGGGAGGAAAGGGCAAAAAGCGAGGCGGGCTGTTCGGGATCTTCAGCGGCTCCAAGGTACGTCCACACCCTCGCGTTCGAGAAACAGCAAACATGTTCCACCTCTGACGTTTTGAATGGCCAAGCAATTGTTATGAAAATCTTCAACTGAAGCAAAAAACTTTCTCTGAACTTCTTTCCACAAAAGCAAATTTGTTTGCCGCAAAATATTTTTGTTTCATCGTGTCGTTTTGATGCATAGATGTGGAAAAGCACAAGCAACTCGCTGCATTGTTCACTCTTGAGATTTGAAAATCGTGAATCTCCATGAATCTCGCGCCTCTTCGCTCTCGAGTGTCTCTGCCTGTCCTGGCGTCAGTGTTGAGCACGGTTTAGTGTATCTGAATCGGACACGTGGAGTCTGAATGTTGAACAGTGTGGGTGATGTATTGTTCCAGCCTAGTAATGGGAGAAGCTTGAGAGGAACTATGAGTGGCTGTTGGGTGGTATGTTCTTCACCACTGTACGATTGTGGACCGAAACCCTTCGCCCTCCTTGCGTAGCTAATTTGGTAACTACAGGGCTCAAAATGCAAGCAAAAACAGGACATGAATTGGTGTTCCGAGTTCTGTTTCTCGAGAAGAAACGAACCCCGTATTTTGAGCTTTGTTCGGGGTCAGTATGCACTTGGTAATGTTGTGATGTTTTGTCCTTCTTGAACGATGATCTGTTGCGATCACAGCTGATAGGATTTCTGGTATGTAATGCACGCGCCAGCGAAGACGAGTCGTCTTGACTTGACTAACAGTTCACAATCGCTGGACGTTTGCATTCGAGTTTCTGTTGTTGTGGAGCTGTTTTTGGTTGAAAGTTGCTGATTCCATGTTGAATTCGGTATTCTTTGTCAGGTTTCTTTTCCGTTGACTGGGATCATTTGTTGTGTGTGCGTGTTTTTATCTCTCAAAGTTTTTGTTGTGGAATGGGTGCTGTGTGAACGTGTTGGTTGTTGACACATCACAGTTGAGAGCATGAAGACCACTTGTTGGAAGTGCGTTTCTGGTTTGTAACAATGTGTCTGTTGTGTTGCAGGGAGCAAGACCAGTAAATATTCTCAACTTTGTTTTCGAAATTCATAAGTTAATCCAGTGCCCGTCAGGTCCTCTTTGATTAAGGCTGCCGCTTTTGGGACAGGGTTCTTCTTCAGGATTTAAGGCCAATACGGCAAATTCGGTGCTGTTGCTCTGACTTGGAATGATTAGTTTTCTTGGTTGTGGTTGCAACTGTTGTCACTACCAAGACGAAACATACTTCCATTTTCTTGCCCCCTCTCATTCAACACGGATGTTTCATTTTCTCTTTGCTTCGTTGCTTATTGGTTGGCTCAGCGTGCTTTCCTGCGTTTAGATTGATTTCTTCCAGCAAGACGAAGTCTCCCTTGCTTTGTTTAATCTTCCTTTATTGTTACTCACAGACAGGCCTTCCCAGGGACCGGCCATTCAGGAGAAGTTTTGATGCCATCTTTCGGGTAGAACACTGGGCAAAACTTCGTTGCACCCGTTACCTCCATCACCGCAAGCACTTGTCTTAGCTTAGACCGTCGTTCAGTGTTTTCAGTTTCTTGCCAAATAATTTTTGTTCTCATTTTTTTGCGCCGGAAATTTTTCGTGTAGCCCAGAGTAGAACCGATAGTTAATTTTTACTTACACTGTGTGGGAAAGGTGTTGGACTTCTTTGTGTTGACAAACCCAATAACTTCACAATCGTGTCATTTTGACAAAGGTAAAATTTTACCTGAAGAGTCATCCATGCTTTGACCTGTGCGAACAGAACAGCACCACAGAGGAAGTATACGTACGCAACGAAAATCAAACATAAGGCCCCGTCAGTGCCATTCTCTTTGGACCACAAGGACATTGTCTGTTTTTGTCATCATTTGTGTGCAGTGAAAGACACACGTTGTTTGACCTTTTTTATGCTGACGTGCACGCCTCTCATTTCTCTTCGAGCAGACGGACGATACCCGAGAAGACTACAGTCACCTGCCACCAAACCAACAAAAGAAGAAACTCAACCAGAAAATCGAGTCTTTGAGAGGGACGATAGCCAAGGAGACAGCAGAACGGTGAGAAAGGCATCACTGGAATGACCCGTCTTTTTCTTGTCCTGTCAAACGCTGAAACGTGACTGTTTTTGCACGAACTAAAGTTTGAAACGCAACCTCGTGTAGGGACGCGCTGATGAAGATGCGCGACGTGTACGTGCAGAACCCGGCCCTCGGCGACGCCAGCAGTTTAGACAAACAGGTCGAGGAGAACGGGCAAAAACTCGACAAACTGAATCAGGAACTCCAGAAATACGAGGTAAGAAAACGCACGTTGCTGTGTTGTGGAAGAAAATCCCATTGACGTGCACCTTTACCCACTGTACTTTGGCACATGATTTGAGGCTTGGTCAAAACAGAAAAGGGTTAGATGCGATAAAGTTTGGAGAAACTGATTTTGCCTCTATGTTGCACATAAGCTGAATACATTTTATGTTGATGCGTAGATTTCTCAATTCTAACTCATTTCAATATTTTTTCTACTGAACAGGCCCCTATTTCCCAAGTGATTAGATACATAAGCCAATGTAACAAAGCTTTGGTGGGTCGCTCATTTTATAGACATGCGTGTTCTCTTAGAATTTCAATTTTGTTTGATGGAGTGTTCCCTTATTTTTGAAGAATTTTGGTCCTCAATTGTCAAATACTCTCAAATTCTGTTGAATTTGGAATTTGGAGATCGTTTCGCGAGCGTATTTGACAATTCGGAAATTGCATGAGTTATTGTCAAAGTACGGAGCAGTGGATGTTTGTTTGGTGAACAGGAAATAAGGAAAGCAAAAAGAGATTCTCTGTCGGATCTGAGCTTTGATTGGTTGTTGACAATGGGGCGTCGTCCTGCCAAAATGCAGCACCCATCAGCAACGATTATCTTGTCAAAACCTACGCATGTGGTGGAGCGGTGGAGTTGCAACTACGAAGAATGACAATATGCAACTGAAAATTTTCCCTTCGCAGGGTTACCTCTCGAGTGCAGATGTACCGAATCAGTCCCTCGGCCACAAGAACACGCACCACTCGGACGAGTCCATCACGCGGAGCGTGTCCGAAATGAGCATGTCCAGCGGAAACCACAACTCCCACCCAGGAACACCCAACCTCAGACATCCGTGAGTTTCCCAGCTCTCTTCTGACGCCTGGGCCACACCGTGTGCGCCAGCGCACACACACGCCAAGGCCACAGCTCGCCAAAATGGGTCTGTTGGTATGTCTGTGGTTGTGTTCAGTGTGAAGTGCGTGTGTACTACCATGATCACACATAGGTTCAAACCCCAAATATGCACTGGCACATCGTGCGGAATGTCATAAAAGCTGTGTGTGATGCGCTGGCACATGCGGTGTGGCCAAGGGGCGATTCTGTCAAAAATCACAAAGAATGGACACGACCTCTCTCTGTGTGTGTGTGTGTGTGTGTGTGTGTGTGTGTGTGTGTGTGTGTTGACACGAAGCTTGTTTCGCAGAGTTGCCAAAGACAGTCCGGACAGCGGGGTGGACAACGACCGGGTGGCGAGCTACGACCACCAGGATTCGTTTGACGACGGGATCGACGATTTCCCGATCATCGGAACGTGCAGGGCCATGTACCATTTTGATGGTGAGTGTGAACGGACGTGGCCAAAGGCTTCACTTTGGTTCCCTTGTTGACCGTTGGTCACCACCAAGACTGGTGATGTTCAAGACATGTTGAGTGAAAAACGCAATTTGGTGTTCTGCAACAAGGTAGGCATGAAAAGTGGGTTGTGGTTTTGAAAACAAACTGAAGCAGCGACGTGTTGATTTGCAGCAATCAACGAGGGTTCGATCGCGATGTCGGAAGGGGAGGAGTTCTCTGTGTTGGAGCAGGACCAGGGTGACGGCTGGACGCGCGTGCGGAGATCCGACGGCGAGGAGGGATTCGTCCCCACCTCCTACATAGACGTGCACATCTACGACCAGTGATACATAGCCATAAGTGCTTCATAAACTCCATACCTGTTGCGTTTTCAGTTCTCGTGGGGTAATTCTTGTTGACAATAGGAAGGGTGTGTGAGAGGATGATGTTGCCGGCAACACTTGATTGGTGGCACAATTCCATGCAGCTCAAGTTGAAGGGAGATATGAGTTTCATGACGACGTGGTCACTGAAACCCAGCAATGAAGAAACTGATATTCTAGTCTGCTGTCACATGCTGTGTGAATAGGCGCTCGTCACCACACGACACACAATACGTAGATCAAGCTGGTTCATTGCTTTTCCACAGGAGAACTGTTGACAAGTGGACAAAAATTTAAAAGTTCGCTCTCATGCCGAGCTTCAGGAAAGTCTGGCTGAGATCAACAAAAGGTGCTGTGAATGATCGTGTAAATACACCTGATTTCTACGACATTTACTTTGGCGAGTGATAGTTTTTCTTTCATTTTTGTGTGTGATCATCATGGATGCCTTGTGTGAGGTGAGAGGGACTTCGAGGCAGATCCAGAAATTCGCCCATCTTCCCTTGCCGACTTCCACTCTTGCTGATGACCTGGGGAAGACCAGCGTTGAATCAATTTGTGGATCTGTTGTGAGGTTCTGGTCACTCAGGAAATATCCTGGTGTCCACGAGTTTGAGCATGAAATCCATTCGTGTTGCCTGAACGAGAAAATCAAAGCGTCTTTTATTATTTTGTGGATTGGCCTCAAGACCCGTAATTTTTGTTCGTGGGTGTATGAAACGTCTGTCTTCAAATGTTGGGAAATCGTTTACGAACTGAAAACTGAACACAACAGTTATTTTCCTGAACGCGACAGGCGATCAGCTGCTACTTTTGGACAGTGTTGGGTGAATGTTTAGCATCACGGGCAAATACTCAACTGCATCAAAAATTAAATATGGTCCAGGGATCCTTGAAAAAATGTGAGCGTGCATATTGGCATGTTCGCTCACATTTGGAGGCTTCATGCGTTTCGCATACTTTCTGAGCTGCCCGCCGAACACCAACCATTCTCGCGTATTTTCAGCTGAATCAAAATCACCAAAAGACTCCAGTCAAATCTCTCAGTCCAGTCGAAACACCACAGCGTTTCATGTGTTGTTTCTGAGGAAAAAACATTGTCGCTGTCACACCAAGCACTGTTCCTGGGCAGGTTTGCTGACGTGATAGGTTTCTTCCTTGCCAGTGTGTAACAAACTTCCGAGTTCGTGGAACGAAGGGTGCGCTTCTGTCCCCTTTCTGTGTGCGTGTTTGTTTACATTCAAACATGAACTGTGTTTGTAGCGGGAGGGGAGGGAGTGGCCAGTGAACAGGCCACACATGATTTTCGAGTTTTTGTCCGTCGAACAATCACTTCGGTACCACCAGTTGCACAGGAGATTTGGCCTCCGGTTGACGCGCTGTGTGTCGCAGTGTCGCAAGTTCCGGGTCCCACATTTTATCTGAGACTTGCCAGTCACTGAGTTGCTCAGAATCTAAGGTCGCAAGAATGAACGGTAGCTTCACAACAGTTTACGCCATCTTTTATTCTGTTTGAGGTGAATCTATTTTTGGATATTGTTAAAATGAAGCCTTTCTTAAATTGATGTGCAATACGTTGTCATTTGGTGAGTTTTGTTCACTAATTCACTCCGGTTCTCGGTTGTAACAGATTGAGTTGGCAGTTGTAGTCGTTGCGATTGTCAGATGCATTCAGATTTTTACACCATGTATTTGTAATTTTGCACTCCCTTGTAACATTGTCGTTCACTTCAAAAACTCATTTGCAACACTGCACTGCCAAAATAAGCAAATTTGTGTCCCACAGCGAGATCTTTCAAACGATTGACATTTCTCCTGCTTTTGCGTGAAAGAGTGTGACGTCAAAAACTTCCACTGCAAAACACTGACGATGTCGGTGGTTTTGCAATTCGACGCAGCTATGTCGCGCGTGCGCGGCGATGCTGCAGTCGATCCCAACTTCGCAATGCAACAATGTTTCCGTATGACGTTGCCTGTACAAGGCTGCAGGAACACTGTGCGTGGGTGTGCGTGCAGCCACGCACTGCGCATCGTTTCCAGTGCACACTCGAACGCAGTGTCCCTGGACAACGTGTGAAAGCCCTTCAGTCGGGAAATGTGACGTCTGCGTCGGTGTAAGCGCATGCGCGGTGTGCCGGACGCTGATGTTTTGTACAACACATTGATGATTGTACATTTCTGCGTCATTTTATGAAAACATTTGTGAATACTTGCATTCATACAATAAAATGCGAACAGAACCTGTGTCTTGCGACTTGACGTTGGGCCGAAGCCTGTTCCGTCTGTGCAGTAATCCTGACAGTTGATATCACAGCGTCCAAACTCTTCATTCATGGCAGCGTTGGTGCCTTTTTGTTTGTCTCCCCTTTCTTAACACTATTTTGTGACGAAAAGATGAACAATGTTTTCCAATTCATGTGTAAAGAGGTTCCTTTGAAAGGCGCCTGAATCTGAAATCTAGAACACACTGAAAATCGAGTGCCAAATCTAAAACTTTACCGGATTGTGTAGCACCGCCAGTAGATCCTTTCCCTTCAACATTGAACGAAGTACTGCCAGCAAAACAATTTTTGGTTACAACCAGCCGAAAACAAGAAAATACACTATTTTCCCAACACTAGTAAATGTTTTCAGGAGACTGGGGAACCACGCAAGGCTCCACAACCTGGAAACATTTCACGGGGCCGTTGTGAATACTTTACAAATTGATCGACAACAGATGGCGCTTTACTTGACGACAAACGTAAACTGTCATGGCGGACCAGAGAATCCACTTTGGGATAAAACACGAAAAAGTTGTTGTGTAGATCGGATAGAGAACAAAATGAGTGCTCCGACAAGTTCTCAGGCGAGCATTCATCTTCCAGCTTTGGATGTGTCAGTTTCGTGGATGGCCACTGAAAAACAACCAACTGAAACAGATTCGCCAAAAGTTGAACACACAGGTCAGTGCTCGTTCGGAATGTCCATGGCTGGGTCACTCGTGGTCTGCCTTGCGCAAATTGTTCACTTTAAGAGTCATCCGTTCTGATGTCCGAGTAGATCTAGATCTAATAAAAGTGTCAAATTGCCGCCTCTGTAGATCTACACGTGTGTGTGTGTCTGTCTGTCTGTCTGTCTGTCTGTCTGTCTGCCAATGTCTGTCTAGAGCTGGAGAGACAGAGAGGAAAATAAGAGAACCAAATCTAAGAAGGAAGTCGATTTCGCTTCAGCTGTCTTGCCAGCCATTGACAATGAAGACCACAATGGAGCCAAACAGCCCCGCTCGGCTTTGCTGGAATTTCAGAAAGATTACATTCCGAAGGACATTCTTGTGGCTCTCACTCAAGTCACTCCAGAAATGCGAACGTCTGCTGCCAAGGTGAGCATTGCAATTGCCGGCAGAATATCTCAGTTTATGAGGAAATTATACAGTGTTTCAAGAAGATTTGGGATTGCACAAGCGCAGACTATCTTCATGTCACTCAGGTGAGAAAGCCTGCGTCAGCTGTGTGGAACTTTCCGAACAGACGAGAGAAGTTCCAGCATTTGACGAAGAACACTCCATGCATATGTGGTGCTGGCAGGTGTGTAACGGTTGAAAACGCCTGTCAAATTGATGATGAGCTTGACAAAGTTCATGCTGGCCTTCAGCAACCCCGGTGGTGTTCCCCCCCCCCCCCGCCTCCCAATCCCAATCCCAGCCTCGGTGGTCCCCTGGCCTGACCAGGCTTTAATCCCCATTTTCCTCGCCCGTCCACACCCCAAACCTTTTGTTCTGCGAGAACAGCGACCAATATCTTTTTCAGGGACATCTCGTTCTTGTACGATGTGTCAACAAAGAAATCTCCAGAACTGAAACCTCAGACAGCGGGTGCAGAATCCGACAGCCCCGAGACGAAAGAGTCAGCAACAACAGCTGTGAGTACCTCCCACAGATCTGGGCTGCGCCCTGTTTCCGATGCAATGCAACACGACTTTGTGCTTTTGCACGATTGTGTAGGAATTGATGAAGGAACTTCCCGACACTGCTGTCATACCTGACACTCTGATACCTGAAGAATATCACATTGTGAGGAACAAGGGAGTCATGGGCCTGGAATACCACGATGAGTGCGTACATTTCTGCACTGCTTGTTTTTCCTTTTGTACGTGTTTGTGGGTTTGTGTGGTGTAGCTGTGTAGCGTTACTTTTCCGCAGGAAGTACACAATCAAACCTGAAGACCACGAAAAACACCTTGTCGTGTTTCCATCCATGTGAGTGTTGATACAATGTCACCCCCACATAAAAGTAACAAGTGTGTCGAATTGTCATCTCTTTCTGCACATAACTCGCTTTGAATTTATCCTGTTGAGCCACGGCCCTTGCTCCCAGAGTATTGAATGTGAAAAACCAGGTCTGCAACAAATCTGAGCTTTCGTGTGCAGGGTGCCAACCAGCCGTTTTGAGGTTCAGAAACTACGGGAAACATTGCACGACATGATCCAGAAAGCCGGAGTCGTGGACAGTGCTGATGAACTCAATGGACCGACTCAGGTGAAGGTTTTCATCTTCTGAAAACACATTCTCTTGCGAGCAAAAAGGAAAAACGCGGATTGCAGGTTTATCATTTCAACAGAAACAACGTTGCGGGGTTGTCGTTTTCTTGGTTTGTTTACCAAGCACGCACTGAAGTAACTTGCGAAACTTTGATTGTTACATCTCTTCCTTTTCAGATGCACAATTTGATGGAGCTGATCAAGAAAGAACAAAACGTTTACAACGTCGTCTTTCACGAACTTATCCGTCAGGTACAAAATTGTGTGAAAACTTCGTCAAAACAAACTGAGTAAAAACCGATCAAATCTGAGATCCACACAAACGAAGGTGTTCTTGTTTCACACAGGTCAGTGTGGACTGCATCGAGAGGGGAGAACTCCTCGCTGAATTGCGCGAGTGCTACAACAACCTGCTGAACAAAGTTCCGCGTCAGATCAGGAGCGTCTACGAGGAGGTTCTGGCACAAAGGGCCCTGGACCGCAGACTGACCGAGGAAATGATGAAGTTCAAATCTACAATCAGTGCGCTCACTGGGTATATAGAAGACTTTTGTGTTTTTCAAGTCAAGTGAGCTGAAGGCCTTGTCAGAAAACGGACATTAAATACAGGTCCATGTATTTCAGAGAACTCTCTGAGGTGAAGGAACACGACGAGGGTGTCACAGCACAAGTCAGCTCGACGCAGGAGGAGGTGAATTCAGTTGAAGACAACTGCAGCTCCGGGTCTTGAGTGACAACGAAGTGTGATTTTGAGTATCACCGTGCTTTCTCCGTCTGCTGTTTCAGTTGAGAGCAGCTTTGCACGAAGCGCAGAAAAACTCGGATTTGCTGTCTGAGTACCATGATTTGTACGAACTCCAGCGCCAGAGGCTGGAAAATAGGATATCTGTTCTCACCGAGGAGAGGGAAATATGGAGTTCGGCAGCTTACAGCTTGGCGATGAAGGCAAGGAACCTTTTGATGCAATCATTTTTATGCTTTCGGTTCGTGGATTTTTTCTTCATTTCCAAAGACCCTCCTTCTGTCGATGTTGGTTCCATTGGCTGAAACATCACACAGGTTCCTCTCGGCTGAGAATTACGTTTGTTTTCACAACAACAAAGTGACTCGCATCCCGATTTCAGGTGATGGAAGAGTATTTCTTGAACAACGCCAAAAGACTTCACATTAGTGGAGAAGGGTGGACCAAACTTGCCAACCATTTTGCAGTTTTGTTGAATGACAAAGACACTGAAGATTTCACCATCCTGCAAGGCCATGTTGACAAGTTTAGGTAGGTTTTCAGAAATGAGCAAAGGTACATTTGTGGTGTTCGTTTTTCTGAAAAATCCATTGATGAAGTCTTACTTTGTTTCAGGTCTCTGCTTGGTCAGTTCCACAGGAAGTTGAGGCGCCAAGAAGACGAAACTTTGGAGACATTAGCCAAAGTTCAGCTGGGACTGAGAAACTGGGTGAACCATTTTCAAAAGTAAGAACTTTTTGCGTTTAAAAGCTGAACAAGAATCGGACATTTCAAATCGCAGATGCAGAAAAGAAAGGAAAGAAAACCCCAAAAAGTGAATGCACCCACGCATTTCAAGCAAAAACAAAGACGAAAAAAACGAACGTGTGCAAAAAAATGGAACACAATTTGCAGGACAGCTAGTGACACGACGCCGCTTGGCGACGATGACACGACGAAGAAATTGCACGACGACCTGAAAAAATACGAAGAGGTAGGTGCACGTTTCAAGTGGCTTCTGTTTTGCTGCTGAAGAAATAAGTTTCCGTCATCGCAGGACCCAATTTTTTCGCAGACTCTTCACTCTGAGAGTGACAAGTTTGGAGGAGAGGAGTTGGTGGAAGCAGAGCAGACGCTGTATGTGATGAGGAAGGAGGTGGACGGGTGGATGAGCCGCGCGCGACGCGTCTTCGAGCGGCACCGCGGGGACGACGGCAGAGGGAGCCACGCGAGCAGCGACAGCCTGCAGAAGCTCGACTTCGTACGTGCGGCGAACACGAATACATCTCCGGGTCAAACTAAAATCTGACGCGCCGTTTGTGCTTGGGTGAACTGTCAAAAAGTATTTAATTTCAGGCGATAGAAGCGTTGCTGAAACAGTTCGAAGTGAGGCAGACTGGGGACAACGGTACGTTGCGCACGCTGTATTTTTGAGCGGCTTGTCGTTCTTGGTGTGAACAAGAGTCCAAGCACGAAGGTGGTGTCCGTTTCAATGCGCAGGAGTCGCGACCGGCTTGATTCACATCGCGAGCAACCTGGAGCTGTGGGAGAACAAGTTCAGCAGCGTGGTGGTTGGACAGAACCCGCTGCCGGACGCGGAGTGGAGTCGCTTCTCCCAGCTGCTCGAGGACTGGATCGTCAGCATCGACGAGGCAGCCGCGTTGGTCGGGTCCTACCAACCTGAAGGGTCACCCGGTGAAAGGTACACACGCACACAATCTGCACAAGGAATTTGTCAGCTTTTCACGCTCTGTAGTATCACTGCGAATATTTTCCACTGCAGACAAACGTATGAAGAAGTGATGGCCCGAATTCAAGAGTGGCTCTCATTCGCAACCAACAGCATTGACAGTGAAGATGGAAAACTTGTTGAACAAGTAAGTAGCCCCGACGTCTACACCATCGCCTTTCACAACACAGATCTGCTGGCATGAAAGAGACGCCTGGGTTTCGCGGAACAAGCACCACCCCACGAAGGAAAAAGGCACACGGTGTACGAGAGCACATCCGCTGTTCAAGTGTGAAAAGGCACCTTGAGTCAAAAAATACAAGACCCTTTTGACTCTGTTGTCTGTGTCGTAAGGAACCAAGGTACCTTCTGACCCAAGTTACGAGGTACATTTGAGCATGGAAAGGCACCTTGGTACCTTTTCACACAGATGATCACAGAGTCAAAGTACCCTTTTGAGGCGGGTATACCATCTGACTCGCCAACATCGTGCCCTCCCTGCTGATTCTTCCCGTTGTCGCACCAGGTGCACGAGCTGCACACGGCGCAGGTCCGCTGGCTGAACGACGCGCTGCTGCACCTCGCGCCCGACCGAGACGCCCTCTCCCGGGAGGCGCGCGAAGCGGCGGCGCTCAGCAGGACGCTCCCGTCCCAACTCACGTCGCGCGCCAACAGCATCGTTGAGGACCTGCAGACGCTCACCAAACACGTGTCTCGGTGAGTGCGTAGGGGTCAAACGGCGCAACCAGTGCGTGGGGCAGCACTCCAGGCAGTGACGCGGACGTGTGTGTGTGTGTCCCATTCATTTTTCCCGGTTATGCGAAAGGAAAAACGTTTCTACTTGCAGATGCTGCCAGAATATTGTGAAGGAAATTGTGCAAGAGAAGACTGGGAAACATGAAGAAGATGCACAGCATGAACAGAGGGAATTGTTGAAATTACAGGTGAAAAACTGCACTCGAGATACCGGCTTGTACCTTTACAGTTTTTCACCAGTCTGTGCCTGCGCGCCAAACAAGAAGGAAGACCAATTCACCATTTTGCATTCTTTCAACGTGTTCGGATGCCGGTGCTCAGCTTGTTGTTTGGAAGCACTTGTGTGTGTGTGTGTGTGTGTGTGTGTGTGTGAACTCCAATTGTTGTAGGCGGAGTGTGACGAGTGGGTGACCGTGTGCGGGCTCATGCTGAAGGAGCTGGACGCATCGCTGAACCAGCCTGATCCCAACACGGTGAGACATTCCGAGAACCTTCTTGAGCAAAGGTGGAGACGAATTAGTTGGTGTCGAAATTGAACTCGGGAATGATGTTTTTAACTGCAGGAAGGAAAGTCTGCCAAAGCCAAAGCTGTGGAGGAGCCTGAAGTTCAGGGCGAGGAAGGTCAACCATCGACAGAAAAACAACCCACTCCTGTGCGAAGGAAATCCTGATTGCAGTTGTGTTTTGTGGCGCGACGCACCTGTGCACGGAGAGAAAAATTGTCTCATAAATTTTTGGGACTGGCTCAGAATCAGTGGGCATGGTGTGCGCGGTTGGTCAGAAATGTCTTCGAATGCATGAGTTTTTGTTGCAGGGTGGAGGAGCTTCGAGCCTCCCTCACCGTGCTGCCGGAGACGGTGACAACAACGTGCAGGGCGAGGCTCCCGCGCAAATCGAGTTCATCGGACACGACTCCAACACGCATGCGCAGCCACTTGCGGAACCGGAAGTCAGAACCGACGCGGCTGGTTTGCCACTTCCGTTTGAGGCGCCGGTCAAGGCGGGGACGCCTGACACGAAGAGTGCGTATCAGGCCCTGGCTGCTGTCGAGAGTCTCCAGCAGCAGCTCATGTGAGTCTCCAGCGAAGTGCACATGTACGGGGCTCAGTCATTTAATGATGAGGATCTTCATGATTGGAACTGCGTTTCGACGACTCAGCGATGTCGTAGCATTTTGCCATGAGAGTCGCCGATCTGTGTCATTGGT
>JAAUXT010044209.1_pt1 | contig 19518 bp, 23 predicted proteins | sample 7278171 | NCBI WGS metagenome assembly JAAUXT01 (sample SAMN14350112, study PRJNA611818) | marine sediment metagenome | isolation source: surface marine sediment (1.8m) | place: French Polynesia: Moorea | collected 2018-08 | reverse complement strand
CCCATTTGTCCCAGGCCAGCACCAATAGCCACCAATAGCCCCCACAGGGGGGGGACATGACGTGACGTGACATGACGTGACGTGACGGGACATCTTCCCCAAAGTGGCATGTATACAAAAAAATTTTCGGCACACCGCTAAGTGCTCTTCCCTAAAGGGACATCGCACAATCAGCTGTTCATTTTGACTGCACAGTGTTCTTACCCCTGAGAATCTTTGAGCTCAACTGAACAGCATGAGAATGTAGCACACAAGCACACACGCACACACACTCACTCACTTAATCACTCACTCACTCAGTCTCTCTCTCTCTCTCTCTCTCTCTCTCTCTCCTTCATCCCATTGATCTGTGCTCTTTGTATTCTGCCATTCAAGGCCTGTCATTTCCGTTACTGCTTTTCATCTGGTGTAACAACAGTGTTACTTGCATGATCGCCAACATTTTTCAAGTACAAAATCCATCACTCATCAGTTGGCAAGCAAATTGCCAAATATTTTGGATCTTACTTTGATCTCCCTTGTGAAATTGACTCTTTTTCCTACTGTTTCCTACTGTTGGCAGTCAATGGTCAATGGGCTGAATTAAGAACAGCCCAGTGTACAAGCAGTAGTCACAAGTGAAAGGAGACTGAATGTTTGTTAGATCTTCAAGTCTGCAAGTCAATTTGACCGATTGTAATTCCAAGATGAAGACATGTGTCTTGGTTGCACACAAAACTTTTCAGGACAATCCATGAAGGTTTTGGTGTCCTACCGAAGAAAGAACGGATTCTAGAATGACAGGCCTCGTGTGTTTGTCCCTGACTGGAGAAAGAAAAAGCTGTCTGTCTGTCTGTCTGTCTGTCTGTCTGTCTGTCTGTCTGTTTGTGTGTGTCTGTGTGTGTGTCTGCGTGTGTGTGAGAGAGCAACACCCAGTGTCGTGAAACATTCCTGAAAGACGATGCAAAAATGATGGGACGACGACAGAGAAAGTGAAAAAGACACAAGGTGTGCTTTTGGCCTTTCCGCGGAGTGTGCGCAAGATCCGCGAGCAACGGATTTGTTTTCTACACGTCTCCAAAAGGAACCGACAACAGAAAAGGAAGAATATGTGCTCCCTATTTATCTTGCGGATATTACGCACAGAGCTGGCAGTCTCACGTTCTGTCCTGAAAGAGTCATTTCTCAAAGCAAATGTAAAGGATTTGAAGCTTCAAAGCTTAAAATAGTTCCATTTGATGTGAGCATAAACTCGATTTACTGTGCGCATGCTCGGTCTCGGTTTCCTCGTAAGTTCCCAGAGTTGCAGATCATTGAAAATCGCTGAATTGTCCATCTCTGAAACTTACATTTTGTGCGTGTACTCCTAACCATCCAAGTGAAAGAGGCTTGCATTAGTCAGCCTCAATTACCCCACTCCTGGCTTCCCTCGGTCTGTTTATCGGCTTTTTAGCCATCAGTGGTCGTCAGCGGAATCCGAACGGAGCTGCCAACACGGATTCAGATAACCTGTACTTAACCCGTTTAACCTGTGCTCTTCACTCAGCTAATTGCAGTCGTTAGGTGGATTAACAAATTCCCATATCCCCAGGAATCGCTCATCGAAGGCTCAGCAGATCCTCCAAAGTACTTTATCAATTGCTGTGTGTCCAGAAAATGCAATGTTTTCAATACTTCTCCTCAGGCAGATTGCTGAGTTTTATGCCGGACAAACTGTCGAACACATGGTTGATTTGGAACACTCCAAAAGGGTTGTGTTTTGAAGATTTACCGACAAAGACAGTCTCTTGACACTTTCAGCAAATGGTTTTGACGAAAGTGTACCTTTGCCTCACTGGAAACAGACTTTATGCAAAGCGACTTTGAATTTACGAGGAATACAGTGCAATCTGAAACAAATAGAGTGAAGACCTGTCGTCAGCTGCCATTGGCTTCACTCATTATCGTGCATCATTCACCATCTGCTGTCAGTTGTGGAAAAAGTGTTGAACCGAACACAGCGCATCACCCTGGAATCTCTAGGAACACAGAGAAAAAACATTCAAGCTGCGCCGTCGGCAAACCTTGCTTGTCGAGCTCTTGTGATCAACAGTGGAATCGGAAACACGGAGAAGCAGGATCAATTTTCTTGTGGAGCATTTCCCGACCAGATTACCGAAATTAAGGTGCGGACAACGTAAAATTGAATTTTCGGCGAACTCCATCAAAGTGAAATGGAGGGTCTCAGAAATTGGTAATCAATCCAAATCTGCGGTCTCGCTCTGCAGTGCCTGTTGTTTGCCACCGACGTGAATCAGTTGAAAATCTTCAAATTTTGCGCTGTTGTCGATTTATCAAGACACGGGAAAACTGGAGGTGTGCACAAGAAACACGCATGCACGTGCGAAACCCTGAAGCGTTCAAAGGAATCCACCGACCGGACGTTCCTGCTGTGGATCTGACCAGCTTGACCTGCACTTTGCCTGCACCAGGTGCTGTTATCAACGCAGCTTATCTCCGCAGCTTTGTTTCCGCTTTACGCTTCACTTCTTGACAAATTGAGACTGTCATGCACACACGCACAGCAATGAAAGGTCACGCAGTTCCCCCAGCTTCAATTAGACTGCCCAGACTGTACGTGATCCGCGAATGTTGAGAAGAATCACTAAGTGGTGAAACAAGAGACAGGGATTCTTGTTCTGGAATTTGCCCCGCCTTGGACAGGAAACCCTGAGGAAGTCAAAACAGTTCCCTCACTGATCAAGGATCAGAGCAAGGTGATGGATCGGGGACCGGCCCTTGGGAACCTCCTGTCCTCTGGACAACGGAGTCTAACTTGGCTGCTCATGGTCCAGCATGCAGATGATCATGGTGGTTTGGCGTTTTATTAAATTAACACCGAAGTCTTTTCTCGTTTCACTTTCATGCAGATGACAGAGGGATTCAAGACAAGATCCCAGGACTTCAAGCAGAAACAATTGCCTCTTGGTGGATCTTATGCAGCAGGGAAAGGACACTGTCTTTGTGAGACCCGGTCCCACTTTACGCTCTCCTGTTGTTTGATATCGATCAATGACTCACGGTATTTATTACATTGTGGCCGGTCGAGAGTCATTTGAAAAGAAATGCCATAATCATATGTAATTCTCCGCTGGATTCCACTCCACATAATTTAGGATTATCAATAAGCTCACACCAAATGTGACATGACTGGGCGAGTCAAGTGTGAAGATATGCGAGTTGTGGAACATTGGTTCACCATCGTTGCTTCCTCGTCACATGTGCAGACGACCGGGTTCTGATCTGTGAAGATGGTTCATTGTGGACACAACGGAGAAGAAACACAAGGGACAATCTGGACACTGATGAAGTGAAATTGAATCTGGTCGTGTGTCACAACAAACAGAACGCAAATAGAGGACCAAGTCCTTCAGAAGTTGATTGCTTCATTCTGTCTTCAGGTTACCATTGAACTTCCGTCTTTCATGGTGTTTGTTCCTCTGTTCAGTGTAGATTTTCTGAACATGCGCTTCTCATACATGCCTCGTAAACCTCTTGAAACAGCATGACTTTTACCAAGAAGCGCCAACTTCTGCTTGGCCATTTTGTGTTTTGTGACTGTTGTAACTTGATGATGGTCTGGGTGAGATAGGTAGACAAATCTGTCTGACTGTTTCCACAGTGAAACTAATGTAACTAATCAATGCAGTAGCGAAACAAGCCCGGCTAAGAATGGGAATTACGGGTAATGGAGCCTTTGGCTACAGAGTGATTCACAAAGACAACAGGGCCGAAACCTTTCCAACTCTCGCAGATCATGAACGAGCAGCTCGACAGCTGAAGACTGTTGACATTTGTCACTATTTGCGATCATTTACATCCAGTTGCATGATTTTGAAATGACCGCATGTGGTTCTGACCAGCTTTTACAGTTAGGAGGGAGATGTTGATCCAATTTGTTCACGGTGGTTGAATGGATTAATTATTGGAATGCTCCTTTCAGAGATTGCCATGCAGATGTTGCAGTTCCCTGGAGAATGCATGAACAAGTCCCTGCGTTTTCCTGACAAGAGATTGTTATTCTCCGGTTTCATCGAGGATGCTTCACTTTCGCGTCGATGTCGCGTTTCATTCACGAATAATGTGGACTTTTGAGCTGGCAATTTGTTCAAATCCGCACAAAAGGAACATTCATTCAACCCCTCCCTTTGACCCGCCAAACAGCCGCTCAAATCTCTCAAAGCAGGTAACCTCAATCCAACACACAAGACCGCACGCCAGCGAACCAGACAAGGAACAGAGAATAGGTTTTGTGCGAATCCCAGTGGATTCGCACAGTATCAGCGGTCTGTGATATTATCCGGCGGCGTTGTACAGCTGTGGGCTATCGATCCGCATTTAAATCAGCAAAAGGGAGGCGTGAGTTCCACGCGAACCCCACTTCCGTCTAAGCAGTCCCCCAGGGCCGCGCTCGATAAGTTGCAAGGCTTCACTTCCCTCACCCAATAGGATCATCAGTCATTGTTATCTTCAGTTGTACTGTCAGTGCCAACAGACGCAAACTATTCTCTCTTGATCCATATTAAAAGGCGGGAAACAATTACGTTTCACGCTCGCTGCGCGAATTATTTCGACTGCTTAACTCGCGATGGGATGGGAAGTAGGCCTCTTTCACAAGTCTTTTGCCCATGTGTTTGTGTGGTGCAAGAGATTCCTGGAAACATCGATGTTTTGATGAGATTTACGACAATTTTTGTCCCAAGTAAAACCAAAATCGCGGAAAAATACGCCCTTCCCCCACCATCACCGCGTTGTGTTGCATAGCTGTTTGTTGCGCGCATGCAGCCGTAAGTCACGGAGGCACGATTTCATGACTCGTTCTTGGTGTTGCCGTGTCAAAACTTCATCCTCAGAGAGCCACAATTTCTCGCACTCGGAAATAAAGTTTGCTCTTTTTGGCTGTGTCATCGACGGCACCTTTGGATGCGGCCTCGCCAGACGAACTGAGACGACCGCGGCATCGAACATTACAGCAGCGGGTTGGTTATCAGGGTCGTGCATCTGCAGGCAATGGTCAGTTTTGCGATCAGTGGGCGTTGCCTTGATGCGTTGCTACGCAGAATAACTTTCTCTTGGTCACAAATGCGTCTATAAATCTCAAAGTAAATTGCTCGACAAGAAACCACTGACTTGGAGAACAGACAGCGACGAAACATTTCTCGCTGATCGGAAATTGAGGTCAACTTGATCTGCTCTCTGGATGACCAAATGCGCCTTCGTTTCGTGCGGATCCAGCAACACTGTGCTCGAAGCGTACGAAACCTTCTCTTCAGAGCCTTGCAACAAAAGTGCGTTAGGGCCCGCCATAGATGGCAGGAGGTTCACGAAAACGATCTTGCCACAGTTTGCATTCGCAGCCCAACGCACTTCTTTTCAGCGCGAGTTTGGGTGTTACATTTCTTTGACAGATTGCTGAAGCTGTTGGGGGCGTGAATTGCACAAACATGTCTTTCTGCATGTGTGGATTGGATCCACCAATAATAATACCATAAGCAGCCAGACGCGATAAGCACAAAACCGCTATCACAGCTGCGTAGGGTTTCTGACCTCGCAGCGTGATTAATGTCGCAAATTTGCCACGTTTCTCGACAGCTTAACTCATTGCCAATTGATTTCGTTTATTCCCAAGACAAAAGTGGTCAATTGGCAGGAGAGCAGAATTAAGTTAGAGCGAAGAGTGAGACCTGCTGATGTTTTCCAGAGCAGGGATAATCCTTGTGGGAGTGTTGAAGAATCCTCATCTGCGCACTTCTTTCTGAAGTTTGCTCTCTCACTTGAAGCTGCTTGATGGGATGATACAGATTTTAGGAAGGCGGTCTTTCTCAACTGTTTTGTTGCAACGCAAAAGTGAAGACCATTCAGCAGCAATACAGCAAAGGTTTTTCAGTTTTCATCCTCGGAATGTCACTCACGTTGAGAAATGTGAACCGCAGGCAAATGTCGTGACGCCCCAACTTTTGCCCGTTTCAGCTTACAAATTGACATCCTTGATCCACTATTCATGCAGCCTAATTTGTGTTCGAATCTTGACATGCGCAGATTTTGTTCCTGGCTGAAAATCATGCCGTTGTCGTGGTTTGCGTTGGTGAGATTTCTCACGATGACAACAACGCCAATACTTGTTGACATTCGTTCTTTTTATCTGCAAGCAAAACCTGCATGAGTCTTGTAATGCTTTTTCTGAAGAAAATTCGACTCCATAAAGTTTATTGCAATGCTTAACAACTTCACTATTTTCCCGAGGAGGCAATGTTGATTCAGTTGTGCGCTCATTAAGAAGTTCTGAGAAACGTCCTCTTGACAGCTGATGTTTCTTCCAATCGGTTTTGTCATTCATTTTGTACTGACGAACATGTTCATTTCTATGGCTGATACCTGACCATCTGCTTCTATGATTTATGGGATATTTTATTGTGATGAGCCTGCTGTTTGTTTGTTTTGAACGGGAGTTTTTCTCGTTACGGAGCGCTAACAAGGCTGTGGATCTCAAGATGCGAGATTTGCAGACCCACACACCGCTGCATGCATACCTCAGGCACACTCGCATTTACCCACTTTTGCAGCAGTTTTTTTCGCTCTTCTTATGTTGCTTCTAAAATCAATCGAAGCGAAAGATTTCTCCTCTCCTGGGCAAGTACTGTTGAAGTCTTGTCGTGGTCGGGCGGTGCGGATATGATGGATTTCAAGGACAAGTACTCGTGCAAGTATTTGTGTCTCAAGTTGTGTTCCGATCAATGGCGCACACCGAGCATGGGCTCACACCTTGAGTCTTCCGTTGTTCAACGAGAGCTGCACCTACAGGCTTTTACGGGGCATAAAAAGACATACCCGTCCATCTCTTTCTCCACGCAGTGGACCCACTTCCTCTTGAAGGATATGAGCAGGAGGTCAGATTCAGGATGCTCACGAACTTGTGTCAGTCAGCTCGGTTTTCACTGAAAAAAAAACCAGTTTGGCCAAGAAAAAGTGCCAGCCACCAAACCTGCAACTTTTACCTGCTAACTCTGCTGCCTGGTTTGAAACCAAGTGAGACCTGGTCCAACAATCACTCAGTTAGCTGAGAGTGAGAACTGATGATGTTACAGTTGGAACTTTTGTGCAAGATCCACTTCAAGCTGACGTAGCAGCATGCAAGCAAAACAAAATGTGAAACTCTCAGAACTGGTGTGTTTGGTTTTTGGCGCAAACCTCATTGAACTGTGAGCTCTCTGCGATGTGTTGCTGGTGCGTCACCAGAAGTCACCTTTGTCCTTGGATTCCAACTTTTGGTTGAAAAATCATTTGGCCAAACTCTTTGGAGTATTTGTTTTGAGAACAAGAAAAACTAGTGGTTGATTTCAGACTTGCATGGTTGGAAGGAAACAGGCCTAGCAGCCATGAGCCTACACTTGACCACCTCGCCCAACTGCATGGGCATTCTGAAAAGTTCAGCTGCGTCTGAGGGTCACACTGCATGAAAATTAGCCAGCTGCATGGATTTAAACCGGCCTGACCTTTGAACCCGGCAGAGGCTTCTTGCACTGTCCCATCCTGCGTTGAAACAGCTCAAAAACAAACAAAAAACAACAATTCAGGAATTTCTGTGCACAGCCAAGATCGGCTGGACTTTGGTGTTGTCTATATTATAATACGTGAGTATTCACCAGCTCACTCAGCTGCTGACGAACAGTAAACTAGTTGTCCAGGCGACACTGAGTCGCAATTTACAAACAAATGCTTCTGATCTGGTGTCTTGAGCCTTTACTTGTGGAACAAATCATGAATGTAGTGAGGACTTCTTGATTACACAGAAGAGTTTCCAGGCCGCAGTTATTAAAGACGTGAGTTACATTCGGTTCAGATCATTATTGACTCAGTCCCGTTTCATCCATCATTTGTACGACGCCGTTATGAGATGTTGATGCATTTGTTGTGTGCCTTCACGAACATCCATATCTGTTATGAAGTCATCAAGGGCCTGAGCATCAAAACAGGGAGACCTTTTGCCGACAGGGAAATGTGACCGGTTATCTCAAACAAGGTAGTGCTGTTGAACCTGTGCAAACACGCCAACCACGTGAAGAGGCCCTAGAATAGAGTGGGAGCTTTGGCCGAACAAAGTGCAGCCAACATGCATGCGTCAGATTCTTTGGCACATTACGGCCACGAGGTCCTTTGGGGGGTCTCGTTAAAGCTCAAAAGACATCACAAACCGAAATCTTCCAAATCATGTCACCTTTCCTTGCGCAAGTCGATCTTCGGAAATCCCAGTGTTGAAAGTATTTCTGCTGTTCTCCTGGACCCGAACCAGGCACGTGCAAGCACATCAATTTCTTGCTGCAGGTTGAGCTGTTCCGCAAACCGCGCAGTGCAATGATGAGGAAACCACGCATGCATTCATGCACGCTCTGACAATCCTCATCATATCCAAAGATAATTCCCGCATTCGTTATTTTTCTCCTCAATTTCTGCCCCGTCCCGTGAATTATTCAATTAACAGTTGTAAGAAAACAGTTAAGATGAATAATACATATCTCGCGTCCTTTATTGGATAAAGTGTTCCCCCAGGAAAAAATCTGGCATGTCGTGTATGAGCTTTTTATTTGATAAGGTGTGTCATGAAATCCAGGATGGCAATAACATCATTTGTTTCATCCGCTTTTTCAGCAGCATGTGCAAATGCAGTTTATTGCAACACCAGTCTGAGGTTGAGACTCGTTTGTCTGATTCCTACTACGCATTTTCAGATTCTTGGGACCATCTTGCGTGGCCACTCTCTGATTCATTTTTGAACTCACCTGGATCCAGTTAATGGAGGAATGTCAGTGCAGTTGGTGTGGCTGCAGGTTCAAGTTCGTGTTTGCACCAGATTTTTTGTGATTTTCACTGGAACATTTTCGCTTGAATGTGCCAGACACTAAAGCAGTCAAGTGTGGATTATTTATAGATTAAACGTGCCTGTGCGCTCAAATTTGCACCTGGAGAACAAGTTCAATTCAATACTTCCTTCAACATCGAGTCTCCTGAAGAAGAGGGAGATCGATGTGTTTCGTGAAACGTTAACACCTTTTGAATTTCGAGGAAGTCAACATCCTTCTTCGTGCACGGAGAACGAGCGCATGCGTCCTCTGATTGCGAACAATTGCAGTTCAGCGCACCAGAGCCTGCACGACGAGGTTCCTGCGGGATCAACCCCCATGGTACACGGGATCATGCTCTTCAGAAAATAAAAGAAATGGCAATTGGTTTCGTGGCAAAACGCCACGTTTGAAGAACTTGAACAATGATTTATTTTGTAGGTTTGTATTGGCAAAAATGTGAAACAAGAAGCATTGCTCAAGGCAACTGCAGTGCGAAGTCCCTTGCCGGTAATGTTGTCAATTCTTCCTTGTCCTCCTTGTTTTCCACCAGTCATGCTGTCCAGGGGGGGTCCAGCTGGGGGGGTCTGGCTGTGGGGAGGTGGGGTTTGGGCAGGGGGAGGGGGTTGGGGAAGGGGGGTTAGGGGGAGGGGGCAGGGGACATTTCATCCACCTTGCCATATACTGCACTACCACATGGTGCTTCGCCCTAAAGGGACTTCGCACAATGAGGCTCGTTTCATGACCAGATTGACACCATCCAGCAAGAGGTCAACTGAACTTCAACGGATGTCAGGATCTGCAGTGGAAGGAGCTTTGAGTGCATGTGGTGCGGGTAGACACAGAAACCAAATTGGCCATTAGTTTTGCGTGTTAAAGGCCTTTGTTCTTCCATTTTGGTTTCGGTTACAACTTGGAGTATTGCGGATGGCTGGACAAATGGGACCAAAATGGTTTCGTGACACAGGCCATCATTTTCGGACGGACGATGCGGGTCAATTCAAACGCCCTAACAGCTTCCAGTCAGAATAATCTGACCAGTTTCTCTTGTGTGAAACACGCCATGATTTGAGGCGTGAAACGATTCAAAGTTTGTGTTGCAGCACGCGCATTGCGTTCTTCAAAGAACAATCCAGATTCTTTTTTTTTTCGAGGAGAGCCCGCAAAAGCAAATGCAACTTACTCGGTTGTTACTCTGCTTTCAGTTCCTATTATACTAATGACTTCCCATTAGCCGCATTTGCAGAGATCTTTCTCCGAACCACAATGGCCTTGGATTCGTACCTGTTGAAGACCCTTCTTAGGAAATGGTTCTGGCCAATTTGCTGATGTCTGGTAAGTGGAGGTAAGAACCTTCCAACAACCACAGGGAACTCCAACATACAATTGTCCTGGATTTGAACGTGGAAGGTGAACTTACTTTCGAGGGAACCTTGACTCCAACTTTGGGCACGAAAAGTCTGAACCTTCCGCAATCGTCCGTCCTCTTCCACGGAAACCAGTCTCTTGTACTCAGACATGCCTGTGCGGAGGACTCTCGACTCCGAAAGAACCGCAAAGACCTTCCTATTTTTGTCCCAGAGCAACAAACAGCGGATCCATCATAAAACAAAATGGCCTGTCCAGATGCATTGACTTGCCAAAATGACAATGAAGCTCGGGACGTTGATTAGTGTTTGAGGATCTCTTTCTGGAGTAATGAGCAGTTGATGACAAGTTCATGTCCTTCCTATTGATTTGTTATAAATTTCAAGTGCAACAAATCATGTCTCCAATTTCCACTTCATAAGCATAAAAATGTTTTATTACCTTCGTTTTATTGAAATCGATCAATTGGAATGATTTGTTCTCATGAGATACATGAATCATGGAACCCCGAAATGACCACGACGGCTTTCTTCTTGAGGTAAAAGATGGTGGAAAGCAATTGGGGGTGGGACATGATGTGCGCTGCATGTGGTACTTTCTCAATGAAGTCCTTTGCCAATTGATTGGTGTTCGCAAATCGTCGATGATAAAAGGGACCAAGGAGACTGAATCCTGAAATGTGAGAATTCAAGACTGACGGAGTCACACAAGTTTTCTGGGCTCTTTTCTGTGTCCCACACAGCAACACTGAATGAATCAGCTTGAAGAGACAACGTAGATTTTAGCTTTGTTTTGAGCACAGATTTGTCCTCTTCTGGACAGGAAGTGTCAAGAAAGTCTCAGCCAGTGGTCACTGAGTGATGACTGTGGGCACGATGTGATGCATCGAAAGTTGAGAAGGTGCGAAAGTACAAATCCTCTGCAGCTGGGCTCAGGTACGTTCGTCAGCAACAGAGTGAGGGCAGTGAGGCTTTTTTTTTGAGAGACGGAACTGTTTCCTCTGTGACGAAGTGATAACATATTCTGTAACGTATCTGTTTCTGGTTTCCGACGTCTTGTCTGTCCAGTTGTCTTCCTGTCTCCCTTATCATTGCACCAAATATATCTCCCATACGGGTGTCACAATATGACAGTCATCCGATATCTCGACAAATGCGGTCTTGTGTTGCCGGCAGCAAAGCATGATGATGAATAGCCTTATGTCAATGCTTTTTTCGACAGCTTAATTCATTGACGATTGATTTTATGGATTGTTTTACGAGACCCGTGGCCCGCATTACACTGCAACTATTGACCTGTGGGGAACATCACACACAAATCTCAGTTTTGCAGGGAAACAGCAAATTGCCGTCCACTGAAGGATAGTCCGATTCCCTTGTTATCTGCGTCATTTGGTCATTTGAGGTCAAAGAACCAAAATGGATGTGGAACACAGGGCAACAGCCAGTATGCAAAACATGTCCATGTGACAAACGAATGCATTTCTACAAACACGTTCTTTTGCAAGAGAAGCTTGACAGAAGCTGACAGCCGCCGCGTAACGAAGTCTGTCTGTCTCTGGTGGGGAAATGCTCAATCTGGCAGAAAAACGCCACGGCTCCTGAGTCACCACCACGGGTCGAGCAGTCTGTCATTTTGCAGTGAAATTGAAAGCAACATCATGTCATTGCCGCCTGTTGATACCTTGTCTCTATCAAGTCGAGTTTGCTTTCCGTGGGGTCGCAAGTGTTTCAAGCCACACAGGGAATGTCGACAAAACATCAAATGCTCCCTCTTCCAAAAGATGCAGACAGCAGAGGTTGATGCAACTTGTTGAAAATTCTCTTTCTTCGCAGAAGCTGTCATCTCGGCCCAAAATTCTTGACATTTCAGGCAACATCACTGAAGCTTGTTTCAAAGCTGCGTGTCTTGTTGCATAGCTGTGTGATGCATTACAATGAAAAGTTCATGCACCTATGTCAATTGAAAACTCTTCCAGGTAGGTCGGAAAAGATAAACCCATTTGCAGAAATTTAATCAAGCAAAAAGCTTAACACGGAGGAGCTGATCAGAATCAAAGAGAAACGTTTTGTTTCTGGGCACACAAACACTCGACACACGTTGGCTCAGTTCCCTTGGAAGTCTCTTCTCTTTTGCTTTTATTGCACCACCACGGAATTTTTCGTGCGTTGTTTCTTTGCCCCGCACTGATAAAAAAGTCTCATCTTCAAAGTCTCAACTTACATGTTGCAGGACAAAGGATAAAATCTGCAGTCAGAAAGAATTAGGAAGATGCGAGTTGGAGCGGTGACGCGGGTGCGTTCGTGAGCGCCGCACCGCTTTAGTCACTCTCAAAATTCATCACTCTCAATTTGGCACGAAGAATTAATGGAGCTGTTGCAATGGTGATGGATCATGCGCAACACATAATGCTTCATCTTGAGGAAATTTCTTGTCACGTATTTCACACCTGGAGTCAGTGCAGAGTCGGACAAATACGACAGTTTTTGTTGTTACGCAAAATCTCAAGCAAGGGTTTTTTTTCAGCGTTCTAATTTTGCCCAACAGATTTTTGCTTGTACTTTTGGACGTCTCGTGAGTCATGTGTCAAGAAGCAAAAACCTGTCCACTGGGTACTGAAGAGGCGTCTATTTTTGTTTGTGGGCTGCAAGATGTCCAACACAAGACCCACGTTTGACAAGGACGCAACTGGGAGAGGGGCAATCATGAAGCTTGTCCAGTAAAAAATATGTGTGATTGACATTTTCAAGACAAAGGCAAAATCTGCATATTTCTTGTCAGACTGAGGTGAGTCAAGGTGAACTTTAATTTTTGATCATGGCACAGGGGTTGATTGTTTCTCAACATTTGGCTTGAGCTAAATAACAGTTTGGTATCTATAGGTTTCACCTGTCTTTGTGGTACCTGCTGCTCAAGGACAGAATTCTTGAAAATATCAAAATATCCATATTTGGACATTTTGTGTTTGTGTGAGAGCTCATTACAAAGATTTGGCACAAGGTGATGCATACCATGAAAATGCAATGCAAAGTTCCAAGCAGTATTGGCCCTGTCCTACAGTGATTGTGGCATGTGGGTTGCAGTGTTTGGCAGCGATCTTGGATTTGTCATTTTTGCACTTTTTTGATGTTATGATCTTGTCTGTCACTCCATGTCAATGAGCTTGCAGAAAAACGAACCTTTACCCAGGGCACAACAAATAGGCTGGTTCTTGGATCCCAGCAGCTTTGCTGAATGGCAACCCTGTGATATGGGATGTAACTCAAAAATTATGATAAAATAGCAGGCTTCTCTGATCACCAATTCTAATTTGAAGGTGCTACTGTCATTGGATGAGAATTTGCTTGTTTGGCTGTTGAATTTCCTTGGGTCCTTCAGGTAATTCAACAGTTCAGCTCAACGGTTTCGTTCATTTCTAGAAGCTGAAGGGGGGTAAACCAACTGTTCATTTCATGAACCTTGCCTTGCAAAGAACTTTGGTTGTGCTCTTCATGGGCATGCAGCGGGTAAAACCAGTCGGCGACAACAATAGCAGCAGTGCGTGCAGCTGAAGAAGTGCAATTGGGCAAAATGTCCGCTCTGCTCATTTTGCTGATGATCTGTTCTGTTTCCGCAACCGAGACCGTGCTTTCGCGTTTGTCGACAGGCGCCCGCAGGCTTCGTTCAAATTGAAGACAAAGCCATTATTTTCCTTCTGTGGTTCTCAGAGAGATTTCTGCAGCTTCAATCTTTTTAACCTGCGATGGCACAGTGTGTTTCACTGCAGGCGCCCGCTGTCTATTATTTTGAACAAATATTTCACTTTGCCGCAGGTCGGAGAACCAAGTTACTGTTTCGTGATGGGGCGTTACAGCCAAAATTCCTTTTGAAGCAAACTCTGAAGGCTTTTTCAGTGAAAACGAAGGTGTTCTGTGTGCTTTGTGTGCATGGAATAGATCTTGTTGTCTTGCACAAAAGAAAAAAAAACCCAGCAGGAATGGAGTTTGGTGATGTGGCACAGGAACACGAGTGAGTGTGCGATTCTTTGCCTGCCACGGGAACTCGACATAGAAACTTCGTATAATTTGTTCACACCAAAAAAAAACACACACCTCGCTGAAGTGCATCAAAAAGCTGGCGTGAAGAAGCTGACTTGTGATCTAATCCTGAACGCTTTGATGCTCGCTTTGTTTCCAGATGTCAGATCTTATCCCGGCGCTTTGTTTCCAAGGCGTGTGATCTCACGAGAGGAACTTGGATTCGCGCTTTGTTCTTAAGCCTTTTATCAGGCACACGTTTGGGAGTTACACCGCTTTAGATCTTATGCACAGCTGCAAAGGAAAGATGCTCAGGACTTTCAAACGACATGTTTGGGAAACAAGCCTTTTATGCCAGTGATTCCTGTCTGAAGCTCCCGATACCAGCTGTGACTGTTGTGACTGTGCTCAGTGCACGCGCAGCACAGAACCTATGGACTCCAAACAAAGAAGTAACTCAACAACAAAGCTATTAAAATGCAGTTTTCAGTGTATTTTACACCGTATGTACAGGTAAAAGACTCCCGGAAGAAAATGACAAAACCATCTATGAAGAAGCGGTTTATGCGAAGTATGTCTCGAAGGTTGTTGTTGGTGCAAGGTTGTTGGGTGTCGACACGGCGCGCTAACATAGTTTCATGTGTACCCTGACAACGCGTATATCCTTCTGCAAAACCAGTCCTGTGGAAGATTTTGTGTGAAAACGCAGTTTTTGTTCATGTGCACGAGTGCTTTTCAACATCTCCAGTGAATAATGATTGTCTATCTGAACCAGGAACATCGTTGCACTGACTCAAATTGAACACTGGAGTTATTTCCAAGCGGCAAACCGGCTGAGGAAGTGAGCAAACGTATCTTCTCAAAGTGAATCACGCTGACTGTCTTTCGAAAGACTCAGCACCCCGCATCTCAGGCGATAGGTCCCAATAAAAAAATATTTGTTAGTATTTGTATGTCACATCCATGTACAAATATCATACACATGGAAACCTCTGTACAAGAATCAACACAAACTTTCAAACAGTGACCTTCAAGTAAGCGTCTGAACAACACTGATAGAAAGTCAAAATGTACACAAGTCAGACAGAGCATTTTTGCTATTTTGTACATAAAAAAGTACTCTGCCCAAGTAAAGCTCATGATGCGTCATTGTCGGTGAGATGCAGGTTTACAGCAACAGCAAACATGACCTGTGACAGGTGCTGCAGCACGAAAACAAAATGCCCGTGGCGACGACACCGTGATCCGCAGTGATCTCCGTCTCGAGCCTGAATCCGTGGGTCGAGAACAAAGGAAAAGAACAGAGAACGAAGCGCGCACCTCAGTTGTCGGAGTTCAAAAACAAACACGAGCACCGGATCTTCCTTTTTTCAGTCCGGAGTTCATTCACTCTGCGAGTGGGAGAAGAATGCATCGTGCATGAATTTCTGGTTTATGTTTGCACCTGCCCTTCAGGGAAATTAACTCAATTACTTGTCCCAGCCTCACTGCAGTTTTTGACCCTTGAGGGACCTATTTATTGAATTATTTGCGCAAAGCAAACATTTCGCGCCGTATTGAGGGATATCACAACGGGCACTGAGATCAAAAGCTGTCGAGCTTTTGTCCGCTGCAGTCGTCATTTGGTAAAACTGGAATATCGCGTTGTTTCTCCTGTGTGCTGTTACCAAAGCCGGTACAAAGGAATCTGTATCGATTGCTCGCGCGATGGAATACGGAGTTGAGAAGATGTACGATCTCACAAAGCATGCGCCGTCACTGTGAGGGCTCGAGGTGCGTCCGCTCGACGGGAAATCATCCCAGTTCAGTTTTAAAATTTTAACATCTCGGGAGTTTCCACTGCGTTCGCACTCAGTTTCCTCCCGAATTGGCACATTAGGTTCGTTAACGCTCCTCTCCAGCTCGCACTCAATATTTCATGAGGATCATTGGCACCTTTCCTTCCGTGTGGTATTGTCTGCTCCTTGAAGTTGTCTGAAGTTGAAATTTGCTTTATTGCAGTCGCTCAGTTCCATTCCTCAACTGCGGGGGTCCTTCTCATTCTTCTTACGAGTCTTTCAGCTTTACACCAGAAGCCTTGTTGCACAGACTGTCAATGCGAACACGCAGGAGATGCCCGTGACACGCATGGCGGCGTCACTTTGTGAGGAAGACGCCTTGATGACGTCATTCTCATTGTTTATGCTGTACATGTCCTTGTCGTTCAGCTTCACGTCCCAACCGGACTTCCGCGGTGGCTTCACGGTTGGCACGGCTGAAAATATATCAATCAAAACTGCCACGATCGTTCAAAATTCGGTCGATCTCTGCATTTTGAGGTGAGAAAATTGTTCGTGAGTTGAATGAGACCAGAAGCAGGCGGCTTCGCACCTCGCGACAGGGCGATGGAGTAGCGCGTCGTGCCTATGCTGTTGGTCGCCACGAGGTTGTACGTCTTGTAGGCCTCGTGGGTCACGTTGCCGATGTTCAGATCGGCGTCGACGCCGCCGGTTTCCGCGCTCACCTGCGCAGAACGAAGCGCGTCAAAACCTGAACCCGCGATGGTGTCGTGCCCCGAACAACAACGACTGTTTGCTTCCCACTTTTCTGGAGAGCCGTGATGCACGGACGAACAGGACGGCTTGCTTGCTTGAGCTGCTTCCAACCAAATTTAGCATTCTTCTATCGGCAGAAGACAACCCAGAAAGAACAAGTCTGAGAAGTACCCAGCATATCGCAAAGGTTTCTAAGGTAGCAGCAAGCTCTGCATGTACAGCCTAACTTGGAGCTGGTGCAAGTTTTTCGACAAGTGAAGCTCACAGAAATGTGCATGCCGCAGAGCAACAGCACTGTTTCGCCACAAGCAGAAAGGCAGAAACACTGGTCAGAGCTTTCGTTCACAAATACACCGTTGATGAAATGAATTCCAGACAGCTTTTTGGACAGCAAAATCAGTTTCGTGGATTTCTTTGGGCTCAAATTATTTTGTCCCTAATTGTATCCCACAAACGAGAATATTCTGCAAATGCCATCTCAATACCTTCGTCATCCAGGATCCTGATCCATTTCACGTCAAATTAAGCATTTCCACAGCACAAGGGCCTAATTTAAGTCAGCAGTCAACATCAGTTGAGCAGCTCAGATTAATTTACATGCTCATTTACAAGCCGTATCACAGGCCCTTCTGTCATTTTCTCATGAGCAGCTTGACGTCCATATTAGCGTCGGCTTTGCCTCTTCAAACAGCTTGTTTGTGGGGGAGAAGTGCTCAGACAGTTTTGTCGTTTCAGCGGCAAACGGAAAACTTCACCTTTTGGAGCGAAGAAACATGACAGCTTCATTCGAAGTTCGTTTCAGCACTTTGAAAGCTCTGACATATTGTCAATTTTTTGGACGCAGACACGTTCGTTGTAAATGCCAAAGGAAAAAACAGGCACGTGACAACGTGGAAGTCCCTGCGATCCCCACGGTGTTTGGTCTGAAAAAAAGAGAGCACCGAAGAGCCGTTGCTGTGGCGCTGCGTTCCTCTCACCTTGATGCTGGCGGTGTACGTTCCGATGGTGTCGCCGTCGTACATGTTGTTCTGCACAACACTGTCATTGATGCCAATGTCCTCGAAGCTCCAATATACGCTGTTGCTGTCTAGCGCTGGATTCGAGTGCACAGAACACTCTATAGTAAAGTTGGCAGCCCACAGCAAAGCAGACACTTTTCTCACGCATCGGAACTTTGGTGCATCTGAGGAACACAGAAAAAGGTGTCAGAAAACGTGTTGCGAGAAAACGCAGAAGTCAGAGGTGGTGAATGCGAACTGCACTTCCTGATGCGAAGACTGACAATTGTTGCGCCGAAATTGTCTGCTTTGAGAACTTGCTCTATGCATGAAGGATGTTTCAGCGAATTTTAGTTTGGTGGCGGTGTTTTGACTTCATGATCAAAATGGGTATTGCCTTTTGAAGATATTACTTCCTTTCATCTTTAATATGCTATTCTTGAAGCTTCCGAGACGTAAAATTCAGTGGATGAAACTTAATGTACACCTTTGGTGGCTTTGAAAGTGAAAGGTTTGATGTTTTGAAATGTTCCCTCGTGGAATGTAATGAAAATGCGACGTGGTTGTTTGATTTTCAATTTTCGTGGCACCACCTTGAAGTGATTTTTTCAAAAAGAAATGAAAAGTTTTGTCGCGTCCGAGTTTGTCACCCCAAGGATGTCCTCGTGGCATCTGGCTTTATTTACGTTCAGCAAATGGTGGTTTGTGAGCATACGAGTATGTGTGTCTGCACGAGGAACATGAAACGATAGATTTATGGACCTGCATGGTTTGTGTCATTGACCATGTTTCACCGTTCACAAATCAACATTCATGAGTTCATGTCCTTTTGTTCATGACAATGTTCTGTGTGAATGGATGTTCGGGAGAATGATTCTGCGTGTTACACTTGTTCTTGACATCCAAGGGAAAGCAGTGATTTCCCCTGAGACGGCTGATAAGAAAGCGCTTTGACGAAACAGTGACTTGATCAAGCTCGGGAGACACGGTCGACCTTGCACGGAGCCGCGGCGGCTCGGGGGCAGCTGTTGAAGCGATGTACGAGGTACTTACATCTGACCTCCAGCACCCGAGACCTCGTCTTCTGGAGGTGCGCGAACCGTGTCAGCTTGGCGACGCACTTCAATACGTCTCCCCTGTTGAGGGCGGACACCTCGAACCTGTTGGTCGACAGCTGGATGTCGTGCACGACCGACTGCAGCCCCGGCCGCCCGACCACGTTCACGCTCTGCGTTCGTTGGAACAGCCCCGAGATGTCCGTGTTGTCCTGATGCCGACACAAATGACAAATTATGATGGAGTGACCTGCTTGATGACGCCAGGCAATTTTTGTGTCCTTGTGGCTGGCTGCATGAGAAGTAGATTTGAGAGAAGAGCCCCCCACTATGGGGCAGAGATAATGAGGGCGGGAAGGCCTCTGATTGGTCTAGAATTCAAAATCCAGCTTTCTGATTGGTCTAGAGGCCAAGTGCCCCATAGTGGGAACAAAGGAAAATAACGGTCATTTCTTTTGTTATGCAAATGAGGGCCAGGTGTTTTTAGATGCGCTCATGCATATTAATGAGCTATGCCCATATATGGTCATGATGCCCAAATAAGGGAGGACAGGTTACTACATGAATGGGAACAATAGTCAAATGACTGGGAACGATAGTCACATGTGTAGGAACAATAGTCTCAGTCTCAGGAACGATAGTCTCAAGTGTAGAGGTGTTTTCTGCTTGCTTACTGTATCATGGAATTTACT
>JAAUXT010044082.1_pt1 | contig 19518 bp, 24 predicted proteins | sample 7278171 | NCBI WGS metagenome assembly JAAUXT01 (sample SAMN14350112, study PRJNA611818) | marine sediment metagenome | isolation source: surface marine sediment (1.8m) | place: French Polynesia: Moorea | collected 2018-08 | reverse complement strand
ATATCCCCCCGGCCGAAGCTAGGCCCATCAAACCGTCGCCGATGCCCAAGAAGAAAAAGACAAGCAAATCCCTGGTGCTCCTTCTGCTGCTTGTCTTGCTGGGTGCTGCCGGCTATTTCGGCTACACCACCACGGGTTTTGACTTCTCCAAGTTCAAGCTCTCCGATCTGCCCGAAATCCCGTTCGTCAGCAAGTGGTTGGGAGGCAAGAAGGCGCCCGAAGCGATTGTCCCCGTGGAGACGACCCTCAAGGGGAGTTGGGTTGAAAACCAAAACGATGGACGGCTGTACATCATTCAGGGGCGGGTAAAAAATGAGTATTCGGAGCCGCGCAGCTTTATTCGGGTGACCGGGCAGGTTTTCGCCGACGGACGCAAATTCAAACAGGCGGCGCAGGCCTATTGCGGGAACATGCCCAGTCGCGAAAATCTGGAAACCATGCCGCTGGCCGACTTGCAGAAGCTGTTGGCCAACCGTAACGGAACGGACAACGCCAACGTCAAGGTGGCACCGGGTCAGGAGGTCCCTTTCACGGTCATATTTTCGGATCTGCCCGAGGACGTCGAACTGCAAGAATATGCCGTCGAGATCTCCGGCTCGCTACCGGCCACCAAGCCGAAATCGAACTAGATTTTCAGCTTGACGGGTCAAGGCGAAGCTGGTAATTAGCCAGTTTCGGTTTGGCAGGGCACATCCTGGCCTGCCAGCGATCATACCGTGGCGATGTAGCTCAGTTGGTCAGAGCATGCGGCTCATATCCGCAGTGTCCGGGGTTCAATTCCCTGCATCGCCACCAAAGCCAATATTTCCCCCTGTGATTGCAGGGGGTTTTTTATGGGGTTGCTGTTTGCCGGCGGGCATTCCGCACTTGCAGCGGGCCGCACCCGGTTGGGCCTCACAACCGCAGCGCCTTCAATCCGCCCCCCGGCACCATGCGTCCCTTACGGCCTTCTGTGTCGACCAGGGCGGCGTCTTTCATCCCATTGCCCGCCAAAACCCGCATTTTAAATATGCTTCCCGGCGACGCGCCGTTGTCGTGCTTTTAAAAACCGGGCGCGTTCGTCTATTCCGTAGAATAGCGATCACTTTCTTTTCGATGGGCGCGTCTCGAGCGCACCTGTCATTCTCTCCAAAAGGCTGCAGGAATTAATCGGATTGGGGATAAAAGTCTTGGCACGACCTGCCAGCTGCTTGACATCCGGCGCCAATCGATCCATCCATCTGGGCCTGATCGGCCGCCATCCGAGGCAGGCACCCTGCCGATGACAATGCCGTCTTCCGGTCGCGCCATAGCATCCACGCCGTGCAGCAAGAATGGCGAGGCACCCGCAGCGTATGAAATCGATTGCTCAAAAAGGTTGTAATCATTTGCCTATAGCCACGGCGTTTGCGCAATCTGAAGGTCGCCGGCGAAATCCCGCCTTGAAACAAAATGATTTAAAATAATCGTCGTTTCAGATGCTTGTCTCGATCGGTGGACATAGACTTTTGCCGTGGCACTTCTTTTGCTATTTGAGCAGGAGTTATGGCGATTCCAAATCGGGCGGAAGACCGGATTGCGGGCTTAACGCACGGCGAAAGCCATGCCAGCGATGCTGATGGCGCCCGCCCGGGTGGATCTGATGGCATCCATTGGTTTGGTCCGATACGTCGCCTGAGGTAGGCTTTGAGGATACCGGCCTGAACCACGCATATCAGATTGATTCTTAAGGGCATTGTTGCCATTACGGTATTGCGGCAATCGAGAAACCTTCATTGCGGTGTCTTCAATGACGACCCAGCACCCGCACGGCCGAAAAGAGCGACGATCGGGCACGGATCGACGGCAGTTTTCCTACGCCGCACACATCCCCGAGCGCCGCTCAGGAAAAGAGCGTCGCCGCAAAAAAAATCCACGCCCATCCAAGCGCGCGGCCGAACCTCGATCCAGCCCCTGACGGGTCGTTGACACGGCGACCACGCCCAAGGCTTTTCTTTTTGGGCCGGCCCTGGGTCGGCATTCCCCAATCGACCGCATCTGTAAAACGATCCACCCGCCGCCCTCGGCACCGATGCTTCCGAAGCAGCCTGTGGTATTTTTTACCCGGCCATAGCGATCTCGCGTCGAATTGCCCGCTGGTGCCGCTTTTCGAAGGCCCGGGACGGTCGCCTGGGCTGGGCCCCAGGCCCCGGCGGCCTTGGGGCCAAAAGGGCGGTGAAACGCGCACCGTCAGGTGTTGCTGCAGGTTGGCGGCAAAAGCGGAACGGATCCGGTGCGGCGTGTCGTCTCAGACCGTGACGACGATTTTGCCCTGCTGCTGGTTGGCCTCCATGTGGCGATGGGCGGCTTCGATTTCATCCAGGGAAAAGGTGCTGTCGATCACGGGTTTGAGTTCGCCGGACGTCAGGCCTTCACGCACAAATTGTTTCCCGGCGGCCAGCGTGTCCGGTTGCCTGACGATTTCAGACAGGTTGTAGCCCCGAATGGTCAGGCCCTTGCCGATGGCGTCGAATAGAGGGTAGGGGGTCGGTGCCAGGGATAGCGCCCCGTACGCGAAGATGAACGCACCGGGGGCGGCGGCTTGCGCCAGCTTTTCCAGGAAAGGGCCGGCCACCGGATCGAAGATGATATCCGCCCCGCTTCCGCCGGTCAGCTCCCGGGTTCGCATGGCCAGATCCTCCTCATCCGTCACGATGACATGATCGGCGCCCGCTTCCAGCAGAAAAGACTTCTTGGACGGACCGCGTGTGGTGGCCACCGCCCGGGCCCCGATTTTCTTGACGATCTGAATGGCGGCCAATCCCACACTGCTGCTGGCCGCAGTGATCAACACGGTCTGGCGCGGGGTCATTCCGGCGATGGCGATCAGGGCACCGTATGCCGTGAGATATTGCATCCAAATGGCGGCCCCCTCGACGGCGGATAAATTATCGGGGTAGGCGGCGGCGGCATGCGCCGGCACGATGGCGCTTTCACCGTAGACACCGTGGGTTCCCATGGCAAACGAGGGGATGGTGCTCACACGGTCCCCGATCTTGACACGGTCCACCCCGGGGCCGACGGCATCGACGACACCGGCGGCTTCATAGCCGATGCGCGACGGCGGGTTAGGGCTTTCCAGATACAGCCCCTGGCGAAAGAGAATCTCGGCGCGGTTGAGGCCGATGGCTTCGACCTTCAGGCGGACCTCACCCTCTCCGGGTGCCGCCAAGGGCACTTGCTCCAGTTGCAGGACATCGGCATCCCCGGTGGAATGAAAACGCACGATTCTGGTCATGGCGGCCTCCCGACAGTTGTAGGATTCCTGAATGGCTGTGAAACCCTAAGGTCTGGCTTTAGCCTGTCAATCGGCCGGCCCCGGTTCATGGCGTTGTCGGGGCCAATGGCCGGGCATATATTTGTGCGTAAAACGAATGATGACGCCCTCAAACGCTGGCGGGATCCGTTCGGCGACCTCGGTTTGAACCGCTGTCGGCAGCGGTCCATAATAGGCCTCGGCAATACTGCCGGCGATGCAGGCCTGGGTGTCGCTGTCGCCGCCCATGGAAACGGCATTGCGCACCGCGCTTTCATAATCGGTGGCCTCCAGAAAGCAGATGATGGCTTCCGGCACGCTCCACTGGCAGGCGACCTCAAAGCGGTAATGCGGCCGAATGGCCGCCACGGATCGCTTCAGGTCGTAGCCGAAGCGGGACCCGAGGACGTCCCGAATCTCCGCCTTGGCCCTTCCCTGCCGCGCCAGCCAGATGGCGAGCGCCGTGGCCTGGGCGCCGCGAATCCCCTCGGGGTGATCGTGCGTGACAGCGGCGCTTCGCTCTGCTTCCTTTAAAACGCGCGCTTCGTCTTTGAAAGCCCAGCCCACCGGGCTGACGCGCATGGCCGCCCCGTTGCCCCAGCTCTGGTAGGGCGGTGCCTTGGCGGCCTGGAACCAGCGGGCGAACGCGGCCCCGAAACCGCTGGCCGGGTAGGCCCTGGCCAGCTGGCGGTAGGCGTGCGCGTAGTCGGCCTTCTGGAGAATAGCCCCGGCCGTGGCCACGGTCAGCACCGTGTCGTCGGTAAAGCAGGACCGGGCCGTGAACAGGGGGAAAGCGGTGCTTTTGATCGGGGCGGCTTCATAGACGGAGCCGATGATGTCACCGGCGATGGCACCCACCATGGGCCTTTCTCCTTGAGGTCGATGGTTTGTTTGATTGCAGCGTATTGTATGCGACACACGGACGTGTTTGTCGATGTTATTGTATCGCGGATCGACTCCCCCCGTGACCGATGGCCTCCGGTTTCCAAAACGGCCGCACCGGCTCCGGACGGCATTGGCGCGCGCGTGCCGGACGTCTCTTTTCCGGTCGTAGAGGAGGTGGCCTTGGAGATCAACAACGCGGTCTATGAACGCAAGGGGCATGCCTGGTGGGACGAGAATGAAGACGGCTCGCTGATTTCGCTCCGGTACCTGAGCAATCCGATCAAGTTCGGTTATATCCAGTCGATCCTGGCGGGCCGGTGCCCGGCCGGACCGACAAACCTCTCACTGCTGGACGTGGGCTGCGGCGGAGGCTACCTGTCCGAGGAACTGGCCCGGTCAGGACTTGCGGTAACCGGCATCGACCCTTCGCCGGCCACCATCGGCACCGCCCGCGATCATGCCCGGCAGTCCTGGCTGGCTATCTTTTATCTGGAAGGGCGGGGGGAGTCGCTGCCTTTCGCATCGGCGCGGTTCGATTGCGTCTGCTGCTGTGATGTGTTGGAGCACGTGGCCGCTCCCGCCCTGATCATCGCCGAAGTTGCCCGGGTGCTGAAACCGGGCGGTTTGTTCTTTTACGACACCATCAACCGCACCTTTATCAGCCGCCTGGTCATGATCAAGATCATGCAGGAGTGGAAGCCCACGGCCTTTCTCGAACCCGGCATTCATCTGTGGTCCATGTTTATCAGGCCCCCTGAGTTGATCGCCATGCTGGCGGCTCACGGCTTGGTCAACCAGGATCTCAAGGGTCTGGGACCGGGGCCCAATTTCATTGCGCACTATCTGAATCTGCGCCGGCGGGCCCGGGGGCGAATTGGCTGGGCCGAGTTGGGCCGCCGTCTGGGCCTGAGAATCAACACCAATCTGGCCATGACCTATGTGGGCTATGCGCGGAAGCGCTGAAATTGCCGGCCTCAGCGCCCGGCCGGGGTGGATAATCACCAGCACGTGCCGCTTCGGACGCCGGCCCCGGCGGTCTTGGAGCGCAAATGACAGTGGTGTGGATGTTGCGGCCGATTCGGCGACAGCCAAGACCATTCCCGTCTGCCGTGTGAGGGATGGGGATCCGTATCGACATCCAGAATACGTCTGACCTCGCCGGTCTCGAATAATGGCACCGACGGGGGTTGGGGCGACACGCGAGGACCCTCGGCATGCAGAAAGGATGGGCTTGGCATTGAAACCGATGCTTTTAACGGATACCCACACCCACATCTGCGATGCGACCTTTGATGCGGATCGCGAGGCCGTGCTGGCGCGGGCGGCGGCGGCCGGCATCGGTGCCGTGGTGGCGGTGAGCGAAGACCTCGCGGATGCCCGCAAGAACCTTGCCCTGGCCGGGGCCTACCCGATCCTGAAGCCCGCAGCCGGTCTTTATCCCACCCATTTGGACCGGGCCGCGGCCGCGGCCATGATGGATTTCATCCGAGCCCACCGCAGCACGCTCGCGGCCGTGGGTGAAGTGGGGCTCGACTTCTGGGTCGTTAAAAACCGTGAAGAACGCGCGGTTCAAGAAGCGATCTTCGCGGGCTTCGTCGATCTGGCGCTGGAACTGGATCTGCCCCTGAACGTCCACTCGCGTTCGGCCGGGCGCCATGCAGTGGAACTGCTGCTCTCCCGCGGTGCCCGGCGCGTGCAGATGCATGCCTTCGACGGCAAAATTACGGCGGCCCGCCCGGCCCTTGAAGCCGGTTATTATTTTTCCATTCCCCCCTCGGTGGTGCGCTCGCGTCAAAAACAGAAACTGCTGCGCCACCTGCCCCTTTCATCGCTGCTGGTGGAAACCGACAGCCCGGTGCTGGGGCCCGATCCCGGCATCCGTAACGAGCCCGCCAACCTGATGGTGGCCATCGACGCCATCGCGGAAATCAAGGCCCTGACGCCTGCGGCCGTCCGAGCGGCCGTGGCGGCCAACACCCAAGCCCTGTATGACTTCTAACCGGGCATCACCGCCAAATAGCAGGCATAGACCAGCACTCCGCCCGCCAGCGCGCTGGCCAGAGCCCACAGGCAGGCCTGCAGACCGGTTTTCAGGCACCGCCGGCTGGCTAAACTGAGCCAGACGTCCGGAACGATGAAGGACAGGGTCGCCTCCGCCAACCCCCACAGCCCGGCCACAAGATTCATGCCCACGAGGGTAAGTTCCCTTCCCGGGTCAGGGCCGTCATGCCGGTCTAAAGGCGTTGCATGCAATCCCGGCGGTCCTGTGCGCCTTAGATGGGCTCATGATGAGCGCAGGCGGTGGAAGTTGAGGCCGCTGATGGCGAGGGTCGATACGACCGCGTATGGTGTGCGGTCGAGGCGTCGAGCGGATTAGGGGAAAAAACGGATCCCCGCTGCCTGACGGCGGTCGGTCTGCCGCGTCAAAGGGCAGTGTCAGCCCCAACCGCTGTCGGGCGGCAAGTGAATGCGCGCGGTTTGATACCGTGCGGAACTACCTGGATTCGACAGGATATTGGGCGCGGAACCATTCGCGCCAGCCCCCCTTGAGGGCATAGACCTGATTGAAGCCGTCATTTTTCATTTTGCGTGCCAGACCGGCACTGGTGCCTTCATTCGGTCAGGCGCAGTAAAGAACATATTTCTTGCTCTTGGGGTAAGTCGCCGCCCAATCGCCGTAGGCATCGGAGGTTACGTGAGTGGCGCCCTTTATTTTGAACTCCGATGATTTCCAGTCCTTGCCTGCGCGGACATCCAGAACCATGAGGTCGGGATCGTCCAGCATGGCTTTGAGCTCCTCTTTGGTCATCAGGCTCACGCCGGCGATGGCGGACGGAATCACCAGACCCGCCATGACAAGCGTGGTGACAAGCCATCCATACAATGTTTGATGGTAACGTTTCATTGCAAGACTCCTTCCTTGGGATGCGACGCCTTGCGGTGTCGGTTGATAGCCCAGCGTCTGGTGGCCGCCATGCCGACGGTCGCCAGGACGGCGGCAATGGAAATCAGGGTGAGCAGGGCGCGAACCAGCAGATCAGGGGCCTCGTCGGTCACCACGAGCACAATTCCCAGAGCCGTCATGCTCACGGCGAGGGCGAGGTGGACGGCCATTCGCGCCGATCCCCCGAGGGACCGCTCAGGGCCGGAGAGCAGCGGGGGCAGATGATCCAACCCCAGTCCGACCAGCCAAAGGATCAACCCGGCACGCAGCGTGACGTCCAGCCAATCCGAGCCGGCGAAACCGGTGGCCATCAACAGCCCGGTGATTCCGCCGAGCACAACGAGCGGCAGCCATGGGCGGGAGCGCGAGACACCGGCCACGGTGGGTAGCGCTCCACGCTTGATCAATCCGGCCATCATTCGCACCACCGCCTGGAACAGAAGATTGACCGCCGCCAGGCTTCCAGCGATGACGACGATTCCCATCACGATGCGGCCGTCCTGTCCCATGACGGCCCTTGCTGCCAGGACGTGGGGGATGCTGGTGTCCGCAAGGCGCGAATGCGGGACGTGGGCGAGGACGATGCTATTCCAGGCCCAGACGATTAGGACGCCGGACACCACCGCGATGAACATGAACGGCTGAGTACGCCGGTGATCGTGATCCGCGGCCCAATAGCGGATGAGGTCGTAACCCAACAAAACGACAATCCCCAATCCAACCCCGCGCCAATCGAATGGATGGAACACCGTCGACGCGGTCGCCTCCGGTTGGTGGCCGAGTGCTCCAACCAGCGTGAGTCCGGCCAGGCCGGCCAAGGCCGTAGTCGTCAACAGAGCCTGGGCGGTCGCGGCGCAACGCGGGCCGGCAAGATTCACGACCAGCACGGCAACAAGCATCAGGGCCGCGAAGCCGAAGTTGGGGAACCAGTAGAGAAATACCTCGTTGAAGACGAAACCGGACGAGACCAAAACCGCCGTGGCCAGACTGACAGCCACTGCGGGAAGGGCAATGAACGACTTTAGCAAGGCGCCGAAGCCTGCCAGGGTGGCTTTTTCACGTGCAGACCCTCGTGACCACGGCCCCACGGCGATATTTAGACCGTGAATAAACAGCGCGGCGATCAGGGGCATCAAAAACGCCTGACCATAGCGACCGGCCATCTGTCCCTGCATGGCAAGGGCTTCAGGTGAAAGCACCATGGCCAGCAGCCAAGCCAGCGCTGTCAATGGGTTGAGTGGAGAGGCCATATCTCAAAGTCGCTTGAAGTCGGAATAGCTTGCATCGCGTGCCGGTTATTCGTTGGATCCGTCCGAGAGAAAAAATATTCCCGTTAATTTTTAAACGTAGACATCGATCCGCGGTTGGTCGATGCCCCTCAACACGGTGGCGACGCAATCCAGAACCTCCGCTGCTTCAGATGCTGACGGATTCGCATCAACTGCCGGTGTGCAGTCGTAGATTATTTCTGTGTCGTGATATTCGTTGTCGACATACGGTTGCATTGAAAACTCTCCCCCTTTGAAGATGTGTTGTCTGTTGACATTTATACTTTTTAGCACGGGCTGGGGATTGCAACACGGGGAATGGCAGGGAGGATTGATAGGTTAAATCAATCATTATATCCGGGTGGTACGGACATCCAGTCGACACGGATATCAGGTGCCGGCTAAAAGCAGGTCAAGGCCCAGGATCAGGACAACCAAAGCGACCACCGTCAGGACCAACCCTATATTTAGCGGCCGCTTCGCTTTGGCCGTATCCAGGTGCTGTGCACGCGCCAGGCCTTCGTTGATTTCATCCGCATCCGGAGACATCGCCTGGATTGCGGTCCGCAGCATGGTTTCGGCTTCTTCCAGTTTAGCGGTGTCATCGCGGCGGGACGGCGTCGTCGAATTGCGGGTGATGCGCGGCGTATCGGTGAGGCCTTTGTCGGCCTCCGGAGCAGGCGAGGCGGCATCGGGGGGAAACCGGTTGGTCGGTCTATTGGCCATGACGCTCTTTTCGGATGCGTGCCCTGCGGCAGACGCTCATGTCCACCGAAATAACCGAATTATCGGTCAAGCCTGCCGAGAAGAGCGGCAATTGGAATGGGGGCCTCAGGGACGGAACGCAAGCGGTTCAAGGGCTCCAACAGCACCTGCCTGACCGTATCAACCTATACCCCTTCATAGCGCCAACCAGACCCACCGTCAAGTTCGGGCCGACCGCAGGAGGAGATTTGTGAAGGACACGATTGACGCGCGGACCCGGCGCCATCCCAGAGCCGAATCGATGCCCGGCCGGTTTTGACAGTCCGGGTGCGCTGCCATATTTTTAAAATTAAATGAACACAAGAAGCCCGTCGAACACCATCTTCTTTTCCACACCGACGATTCCTCGTTTGATGCTTCACATGCTCCGCCCCAGCTCCTGCCGCCTATAGACCGCATCCCCGCACGTCGGCCAGCAATGACCCGGTTCCTAAACGGCCGCCCACGACGGGATTGAAGCTCGCCCGCGGCGGGCAACATCCGGCGCGTCTGGCGCCGGGGCAACCACGAGAGGAGGGTCCAATGGCGATCAAAGTGCAGATTACACGGAACTTCAAACCCGGAACCCTTGACGAGGCTTCCCGGATACTCATCCGCGCGCGTTACCAGGCGATGGGCATGCATGGCTACATTGCATCGGAAACCTGGAGCGACCTCGACGACGCCCACAAGGTGGTCGTTGTTTCCATGTGGCAGACGATGGAGGATTGGCAGCGATGGCAGGACAGCCCGCAGCGGGGCGAATTCGTCACCGAGTTGGGCAAGATCATGGTGGGCGGAGAGCATCTGTCCTTTTTCGCCCTCGGCATCAGTCGGCCATCCCCATGACCACCGCATTCAACCGCCTCGGCAACCGGACATTCGGCCCCCTCAGGGACTCAAACCGGTTGCCGGAGCGCTGACCACAATGCCCTTCGCCGGCCAAAGGGTCACCGTGGCTGCGAGGCGGATGGCTGCACCGGGCTGCGGACTGCCCCGAGCGCCTGAACAACCATCCCACGCGGTTCTGTCCTACGGCCTGCCTGTAAAGAAATTTACCCAGGGGTATGGATTTGATTCGTTAGGGTAGGCTCGCCGATAACGACCCCCAAATAAATAACCGTCTGAATTGTATTGACATCGTTAAAAATAAGATCGCGGAACCTTTTTTGCATTCGGCTGAGGCGCCATCCAATGCGGTTAGGTCCGGACGCCGGAAGGGGAAGGCTTCTCGGGATTGGGGGCCTGATCGACGGACGACGACGCGGCCGATGGACAACGTCTGCTCTTGCGATCGATAAAACGCTAACTGGAAACGGCAAAATGGTTGAAGAAATTGAGGGTAGGGTAAGGCGTTCAACATTGGGGATGCGTATCGAAAGGCGCTCGGGCATCGACCGGCGCCGACAGGGACGCCATCAGTTGCGGTTTCTTCTCTCGGGGGGGCGTCGCACCCAAGGTCGGCGGTATGAAGACCGGCAACGGCTGAACTGCTTCGACCGGTATCGGCAATCGCATTTTGGCCTTATCGTGCTCATCCTTTTTTTCAGTGTCATGGACGCCCTGCTGACGCTCGAGTTGATCCATCGCGGCGCCGTCGAGCTCAACCCGATTATGGCCTATTACCTGGAGTTCGATCCACGCATTTTTTTACTGGTCAAATACGGTTTGACGAGCGCGGGCGTACTGATCCTGCTGCTGTTCAACGGTTTTGTCCTCAGAACCCTGCGTATTCGCGTGGCGACGCTGCTGTATCTCGTTCTGGCCGCATTCCTGGGCGTTTTCTCCTGGCAGGTTTACCTCATCCATACGGGGGTCGTCTGAGGGTTTCATATCGGCCCCCCTGGCATCCCCAGACAGACGTTCGGCGCCGGCCATCCGTTTTACCACCGGGGCGGTCTGTGTTAAAAGACACGGATCGTCGCGCCCCTGCCCGCTGCGGCGGGCCGGTCCCCTGTTGACTCTCGAAATGGGCGGTGGTTTCCATGCGGCCTTCACATCAGCCGAATTGCTATCAGGGTCGGATTCTCGGCCCGTCCGATGCGTTTGAGTTCGACTGTCATTCGGGCGTGGCCTGCTTCACCCGCTGCTGCCGGAATGCGGACATGTACCTCTATCCCTACGATGTCATCCGCATGAAACGCCATTTGGGCCTGTCCTCCGATAAGTTCCTGGAGCAGCACACCGTTGTCGCCGTTCGTGACAATCCCCATTTCCCCCACGTCATGCTGAAAATGTCGGCGGCTGAAGACCGGGCCTGCACTTTTCTCACCGCGCAAGGATGCGCCATCTATCCGCACCGGCCCTATTCCTGCCGGGCGTATCCGCTGGAACGGGCCGTCGCACGCCGCGGCGGCGGAGAACGGACAGCTTACCACGGCATCGCTCGCCACGCCCATTGCAAGGGGCATCGGGAACCGCGTCAATGGACGCCCGCAACCTGGGCGGCCGATCAGGGGCTGGCGGAATTCGAGGCGTTTAACGATCCGTGGGTGGATATCGATTCCATTTTCAGGGCCAACCCCTGGGGGGCCGGGGGGCTCCAGAGCCCGGCCATGCGGATGGCATTCATGGCCTGCTACGACATGGATCAATTCAGGCGATTTGTTTTCGATAGTTCGTTCCTGAAACGGTTCAGCGTGCCGGCCGAGCGTATCGCGACCATCCGCACCGCGGACGAGGATCTGATGCTCTTGGGGTTCGACTGGGTACGCCTGATGCTTCGCAATCAGGGCCCCCTGGCCACAGCGAATGGGCTTGGGGCCGGGATGCGGGAAGCGCCGTCGACTTGACTTTCCCGGTTCAAACGTCAATCGTTTGGGCGTCAAAATGCTCACGTTCGGCCCCGGCGAGGGAACGCACCATCATCGATCGCTTCGCAGGAGGTATGTATGCCCGCACTTAAAAACGGCGACAGGGCCCCGGACTTCGAGGCCCCCGATCAGGACGGCAACACGTTGCGGCTGGCCGATTTCAAGGGACAACCGCTATTTATTTTCTTCTATCCCAAAGCCAACACATCGGGGTGAGCGGCCCAGGCACAGGCCGTGCGGGACGCACGGCCCCAACTGGACCAACAGGGGGTAGCGGTCGTCGGGGTCAGCCCGGACACGCCGCGCAAGCAAAAAAATTTCGATGCGAAGCACAGCCTGGGCTATCCGCTGCTCAGCGACTCCGAGCACCGGATCGCCGAGGCCTATGGCGTTTGGGGCGAGAAGAAAATGTATGGCAAGACCTTCAAGGGCATCGTTCGCTCCGCCTTTCTCGTGGATGCCAAAGGCCGGATCGCTGCGGTCTGGTATAAGATCAGCCCCAAGAACACCGTCCCCGAACTGTTGAAAGCGCTGGCCGCCGGATAGCGGTCGGGGCCACCTGCCGCTACCTGCCGCCTGCAGAGGCGAGAGGATTGTCAGCGTTGCGGTTTGAAACGAATACGCAAACCCCCATCCTGTTGGCCGCTTGAGGTGATACGCAAGGCGCCAATGACTCCCGTCGAGGCCACATGCGGGCCGAGACAGGGGCAGCGGTCATAATTCCCAATGACCACGATGCGAACGGGCCCGTCGATGCCTTCCGGCAGATGGGATGTACCGAATGACGCCCGGGCGGCATCCAGGGGCATGAATGCTTCCGTCACAGGCAAGTCGGCAGCGATGACGGCATTGACCGCCACTTCGAGGCGTCGTTCCTCGGATGCGGTCAGCGAACGCTCGAAGCGCCTCTCGGTTTTTGGGGCTGTGGCCGCCTCGCGCACGATGCCACTGCCGATGAACGCCCAGCAGATGGTTTGACAGAGCCTGCAAGGCCCTTTATCTTTTAAATTAATTTGATGCCGGATCTCTATGCTATTCTGCTATTTTAAGCCTGTCAGGGGGAGAGGGTCAATGAAAGCACCCCGAGACAAACGTTGCGGCGTTGAAAGACGATCGGGGATTGATCGCCGTTGCATCAACCCCGGCCGCTACACCGGGGTCGACCGACGCATCGATTCCGATTGCCGCAGCAGCCGGGACCGGCGCAGTGACAATGCGCCCTGGACCGAGCTGCAAATGCCGCGGATCCGCTCATAACAAAGCGGCAACACCAGTTCGCCACGCTGGCTCCAGCGGTCTTGGCGCAGCCTGCCTGGGCGGAGCTTGATTCCTCTCGGGTGCGGGCTCCACGCACCCTACAGCTTTATTCTGGAGGTTGGATCCATGGATGAGAAGATTGCCAAGGGAAAAGGCGATACCCAAAACCTCCACATCGATCTTCCCCAGAGCCTGGTCTCGAGGGTGCACAATTATTGCAGCAAGCGCAATATCACGATTGAGGAGTTCATTCGCGACGCGCTCTCCGAAAAGCTGGAGATGGCCCACAAGGAGCGCCGGCGGAAACAGCGTGTTTAGAATATCCTCCCGGACCGCCGGCAGCATGATCCCGGCGGGTGGTTTCCTGCCCCGTCCTAATATCGTCCCGAAACGAATGCCACGCGATACCCAGCCAGAGCCGCGACCGCCTGTCGTGGTGAATGCCGCGGTTAAGGCCGCAAGAGGGGGAGCCTTCGATGCTCGCCCCTGACGTTATTGTGGCCGGCCTCGGAACGGCGGGGGCGGCCACCTGCCTGGCGCTGGCACGCCAGGGCGTTGCCGTGCGGGGCATTGACGCGTTCGACCCGCCCCACTCCCACGGCAGCCACCACGGCCTGTCCCGCAGTATCCGGCGGGCCTATCTGGAGGGTACGGTTTACGTTCCCATGGTGTTGCAGGCCTGGGAACAGTGGCGCCGACTCGAGCGGGATGCGGGCCTGGAACTGCTGGTCACCACCGGTAACCTGACTATCGGCTCCGCGGACGGGCCGGCGGTATCCGGTTTTCTGGCCAGTGCACGGGCCTACGACGTTCCCCATGAGTTTCTCACGGCGGCCGAGGTGAGCCGCCGCTGGCCCCAGTTGGCCGTGCCCCCGGGGTTGGTTGCAGGACTGGAAACCGAGGCGGGCATCCTGCACGCGGAACGCTGCATTGGCGCACTGCTGGACCAGGCGCGCAAAGCCGGTGCCCGTTTGCAGGTCAACGAACGTGTTCGCCACTGGCAGGTCGGCCGCCACGGCATCCGGGTGACGACGGATCGAGGGGTCTATGAGGCCGGTCGGTTGCTGCTGGCGGCCGGAGCCCGCAATCCTCAATTGCTGGGGCTTCCGCCCAATCCGCTCTCGACCAGACGGGTGGCCGTGCACTGGATCGATCCGCCGACCGGCGATGACTTCCGGCACGGCATCCTGCCGGTCAATTTCTGGCAGCTGCCGCCAGACGAGGGCCCTTTGGACCGGGGTTTCCGCGAGTTTTACTGCCTGCCGGAGCTGCCCCCCGGCGCCGGGGTGAAGGTCGCCGCCCACAACAACCTGGCGGTTGGTGACCCGGACCGCCCCCAGCCCCTGGTCACGGAGCGCGAGCGTTCCGCGTGTGCCCTCTTTCTGAAAACCTGTTTACCCGGTTTGGTGCGGCGACCGGCCAGAAACGACGTCTGTTTCTACACCCAGACCCCCGATGGTGATTTCTGGCTGGGCCCCCTTCCGGGACAGCCGGATGTCCTGGTCTGCGCGCTGGCCGGGCACGGTTTCAAATTCGCACCGGTGCTGGGTGAAGTCCTGGCCGACCTGCTCACCGATCGCACGCCAGCCTACGATCTCAGCCGCTTTGCGATCAACCGTTTCGACCGGGAGCGTTGAGTCCCGGGTAACCCGTAGAGGACCCCACCGCCCATGCCGCCGCAACGCCAGGCCCGGATCGAAAAGCAGGCCCAAATGCTGGCCAACCGGGTCCGCAAACGCTTCAAACATCTGCACAAGCGCTTCGCCCGCCGCAATATCGAGGTGTTCCGGCTTTACGATTGGGACATTCCGGAGATTCGCGCCGTGGTCGACTGGTACGACGGCCATCTGGTCATCGGGGAATATACGCGCCAACAGACGGTGCCCGAATGGCTGCCCGCTATGGGCCGGGCCGTGGCCGAGGTCCTGGGTGTGCCCGGCGACAAGGTGCATCTCAAGGCGCGCCGCGCCGGCCGGCAGGGCGGGCGGCGGTATGAACGCATCGATCACACCGACCGCAAGATCATCGTCAACGAGCGGGACCTGCGGTTTTTCGTGAACCCCTACGATTTTGTGGACACGGGGCTCTTTTCCGATCACCGCAACACGCGCCAAATGGTGCGCGAAATGGCTGCCGGCCGCGATTTTCTCAATCTATACTGCTACACGGCGGCATTTACCTGCTATGCCGCCAAGGGCGGGGCGCGCACGACGCTGTCGGTGGATCGCGCGGACACCGCCGTTCGCTGGGCGCGCCAGAACCTGGAACTCAACGCGATTCCGCTTGGCAGCCATACCCTGGTCCAGATGCACGCCCTCGATTTCCTGACCAAAGCCCGGGCCGGCGGCTACACCTATGACCTGGCCGTGGTGGACCCGCCGTCTTATTCCACCACCCGCGTGGACGGCGAACAATTCGACATCGCCCGCGACCATCCCTGGCTGCTCGAGGCCGTCATCGCGGTCATGCGCCCCGGGGCCACGGTTTTTTTCTCCACCAACCACCAGGATTTCCAACCGCGCCTGACCGGGCTCCCGCTAAAAGCGCTGGAAGAAATCACGGAAAAGACAATTCCCGAGGACTATATCCGCAGGCGTGCGCCGATCCACCGCTGCTGGCGCCTGACGGTGTGAGGCCCTCAGGCCGTCATTTGCGTCGCCGCCCACGCCAGAGCGGCGTAGCGGGCGGCCTTGCCAGTTGCCACCAGAAGGGTGAAGCGCGTCAGGGGCACCTTCATCACGCCGCCCACGAAGCACAGGGGGTCGCCGACGATCGGGGCCCAAGCCATCAGCAGCGACCAGCTGCCCCAGCGGGCGTACCAGCGCTCGGCCCGCCGTCGTCCGCGGGCATCGATCCCGAGCCAGCGCTGCAGAATGTAAGGGCCGCCCCAGATGCCCAGTGCCCAGGTCGTCACGGCGCCCAGCGTGTTGCCGAGGGTTGCGATGCCCACGACCGTGCCGGGATCGGCGGTTTGAACGACCAGCGCCACCAGCAGCCATTCGGAGGCAATCGGCAAGACCGTGGCTGCCAGAAAGCTTGTGACCAAGAGCGCCGGCAGCCCCCATTCCACGAGCAAGGCTTCCATGTCCGTCCTCCTTCTTGCGCGGGCCCCCGGAGGCGATCGACGGGGCGTCGTTGACGCGCCGGCGGTCAAACCCGAAAGGAAACCATGAATTGACGGGGGTCAACCGAGGGGATCGGATGATGGATCGCGTCCAAACACCCCAGTACAAGGAGCGGCATTTGAAACCCTATCTCTTCCGCGCCCGCGACGCCACAACCTCCGGGCCGTGCATTGCCCTCAAACCAGCCTGAAGCGCTCAAGCATGAAATTCAAAAAGCCGTCATCGTCGAGCTGCGTGCGCTTGCCGATGAATTCACCGCTCAAAGGCCCGGCCGTGTAAGCGGCCCGAGGGCTTTCGGCGGCCACGGCCTCGAGGATCAGAGCGGCGATCAGTTCCGGACCGACGGCTTTACGTGCGGCGAAGATTTCGTCCATGGCCTTGCGGGCCTTGGCGTAGAAAGGCTTGTAGTCGTCAGCGGTGCGGGCCATGACGTCTCCGGTCATGCGCGCTGCGGTTTCGCTGAATTCGGTGGCGATCGCCCCCGGGCGGATGGCCACCACCCGGATGCCCAGCGGCGCCAGTTCGATGCGCAGGGCGTCGGTAATGCCCTCCACGGCGTACTTGGAGGCGGCGTAGACGCCGCTGCCCGGAAAGGGGAATTGGCCCACGATCGAACTGACGTTGACGATGGTGCCGCTACGCAGACGGCGCATGCCCGGCAGGCAAGCCTGGGTCACGCGGATCAGGGCGAAAAAGTTGACCTCGAACAGGCGCCGGATGTCGGCCAGGGTCACGTCTTCCACAACCCCCCGGGTGCTGTAGCCCGCGTTGTTGACCAGAACCTCGATCGGCTCCGGCCGTTCGGCGACCGTCCGGCAGAAGGATTCGACCTCGGCCGGGCGGGAGAGATCGACTTGGCAGGGGATGATCTGCGGGTGGCTGGCGGCAAGCGCGGTCAGGCGGTCGATCCGCCGGGCAGCGGCCACGACGGTATATCCGGCCTGGGCCAGTCCAACGGCCGTTTCGCTTCCAATACCGCTGCTCGCACCGGTGACGAGGGCGGTGGCAGGTGGGCTTGTCATGCGGGCCTCCGTGATGTCAAGGGGTGGGTGTTGGCCGGGCGGCTCCCTGGGTTAGCGGAAGGTCGTCACCGGCGTCAGTCTTCGACGTAATAGCCGTATTCGCGCGCGTTGACGTTGTGGCGTTTCTCCCAGGCCAGGGTCGACGAGGGCGTGGGGCCGTAATCGTGCCCCGGCCAGACCACGGTGTCTTCGGGCAGTTCCATCAGGCGCCGGATGGAGGCGCCCAGGGCGGGACGGTCGCCGCCGGGCAGATCCGTGCGTCCGCTGTCGCCCACGAAGAGGGTGTCACCGGTAAAGAGATGACCACCGGTATACAGGCAGACCCCGCCGGGGGTATGACCGGGCGTGTGGATCACCTCGACGGTCAGTTCACCGACCCGGAGCCGGTCGCCGTCGGAGAGGTGGCCGTCGGCCTGAATGCCGCCGGCGTCTGCGGCATGAATCAGGACCCGCGCACCGGTTCGGGACTTGAGCGCCGCGTTGCCCGCCGTGTGGTCGCCGTGGCCATGGGTGTTGAGGATGATTTCGATGGACAGGCCTTCGTTCTGGGCCGCGGTCAGGATCGCGTCGACATCGCCGCCGGGATCGATCACCAGCGCTTGGCGGGTTTGACCGCACCCGACCAGATAGCAGAAATTGTCCATGGTGCCGACTTCGAGCTGCCGGATAATCATGGGAACTCCTTTTTGCATTTTGGTTCGATTTGCTCTAAGTAAGGCATGCATTCCCGGGAACAAGCGTCCACGACCCATTTAGAATAATTCGGATGCCGGTGCAACCGGCGGCTGCGGCTTTCTCCCGCGGCAAAGCCTTTAACTCGCAACCCCACCCAGCCGAGACCACCATGACCATAGCGGCATCCACCGGACGAAAATGCGGCCCGAAGCGGTTTCCAGCGCTGGTTGTCGGCCTGGCAGCGGTAATGGGCCTCGTGCTGCCGTCCTGCAGCCGCATGGTTTCCAATGCCGCCGGCGACCTGGCCGACAACCTGGCTCAGGCCATCGCCGACAGTGACGACCCGGCGACGGTCAAGGCGGGTGCCCCGGCTTATCTTCTGATGATGGATGGTATGGTCCGGCGCGATCCGGACAACGTCGCCCTGCTGACACAGGCGGCGACGCTCTACAGCACTTACAGCGCAGCCTTCGTCGACGACCCCGAGCGGGCCCGTCGCCTTGCCCGCCGGGCGCTCGACTACGCCACGCGGGCGCTGTGCGCCCGCAAGGCCGATGACTGTGGCCTGCGCACGACCGACTTCGAAACGTTCACGGCCCGCATCGCACAGGCGCCCGCAAGCGATGTGCCGCTGCTGTTCGCCTGGGGGGCGGCCTGGGCGGGATGGATCAAAGCCCACGCCGATGATTTTGACGCCCTGGCCGAGCTGGCGCGTGTCGAAGCCATCATGCAGCGGGTGGTCGTGCTGGACGAGGGATACCGCCAGGGGGGGGCGCACCTCTATCTGGGCACCTTCAATACCCTGATGCCCCCGGCGCTGGGAGGGAGGCCTGAGACGGCCCGTGCCCATTTCGAAAGGGCCATTGCGATCTCCGCTGGCCGCAATCTCATGGCCAAGGTGGTTTTTGCCCGGCAGTACGCCCGCATGGTTTACGACCGTCCCCTGCACGACCGCCTGCTGAACGAGGTCCTGGCCGCGGACCCGGCGGTTCCCGGCATGGTTCTTCAGAATACGATGGCCCAGGATCAGGCCCGGGCGCTGCTGGCATCGGCCGACGACTATTTTTAACCGGCAGGGGCGCGTACCCGACGGGGGCTGCCGGCAAGTGGTCGCCTTTGGACTGCCGCGACGGTCCCGGGCGCCCTTGCAACCCGCTCGGGGGTTGTTAGTTTGCAGATGCCCGAGTCTTAAACCAACAACAATCCAGGAAGCAAAGGTAGATCCATGGCGTTTAAAAAGCTCTGGTGCCTGGTGGTCGCGGTACTCATCGCAGGGGTCGCGCCCCTGGCCCAGGCTGGCGTGCTCAAGATCGCGACCCTGTCGCCGGACGGTTCCAACTGGATGCGCAAGATGCGTGAAGGGGCTCAGAAAGTGGCCCAGGCTACGGAAAACCGTGTCCGCTTCAAGTTTTATCCCGGCGGGGTCATGGGCAACGACCGGGCGGTGTTGCGCAAGATTCGTGTCGGTCAGCTCCAGGGGGGCGCCTTCTCCGGCGGTACCCTGGCAAACT
>JAAUXT010109690.1_pt1 | contig 19521 bp, 26 predicted proteins | sample 7278171 | NCBI WGS metagenome assembly JAAUXT01 (sample SAMN14350112, study PRJNA611818) | marine sediment metagenome | isolation source: surface marine sediment (1.8m) | place: French Polynesia: Moorea | collected 2018-08 | reverse complement strand
CACTTTACACATACATATGGACACACATACAGACTGATGGTGATTACATTAAGCGTGTGGTACACGGCCCTCCGGGCGACCACACGCTTAAAAAGGGAACATCCAGGTCTCCCTTTCAACGGTGGGTCGTAACACGAACTCTCCAAAACATCAAGTGTGAACCCAGCAGCAAGAATGACTTGGTCCCTTGCAGTGTCCGGAGAAGGCCGGGGGAGCGTGCAGCCCGGAAGTTGACGACAGCCCCGCCATGAAGAAGATCATCGAGGCGCTCGACCAAGAGGGCGACGCCATCAAAAACGTGCCGCCCGGATACTTCTTCGCTCTCACAACCGAGATCAAGCTGTTCCAGTCGGACGTGACGCAGGCGGAGCAGAGCATCACGGAGGAGATCAGCCGCATCACCGAGGAGAGGACGCGCTTCAGCCAGAAGCAGTCCATCAACTCCAAGTTCATCGAGTGAGTCAGTCCTCACCACAGCACTTCCGACAGCACAGGCACAGAACGGGCCAACGTGATCATGAGGCACCAGTTACGCGTTGCCAGAAACGCTTGAAAATCGTTTTGCACCAACTGGTATTGATTGTCACGGTCAGACTTGTTCCAAAGCTCGTAACAAAAGCACACCTTCACTGATAAAGACTTCAGGTCTGTGCGCATCTGTCTACTTTTGTTTTGCAGGGAAAACTTCATGACGGTCGACGTATACTTCAAGCAACTCAAGTATCAGGAGGTCATTCAGAAGAAGGCCTACGAACTTGTCGACTTTTTGAGTAAGAATGCATTTCTCTCTCACATTCCTCTTTCCGCGCACCATGAAACTCCATTGCTTGGTTCCTTGCGCGAAGTTCGCAACGACACGTTGGCGCCACAACCAAAGTGTGCATGCTTGCAATGACTGTCACAAACATGTCATCTCTCCTTCCCCACCATGCAGGCGACGTGGGCGGTTTCTTGGGGCTGCTCCTTGGTGCCAGCTTCCTGACCATCTGTGAGTTCGTTGATCTCTTCCTCTACAACGGCATCAAGAAGACTCTCGTCATTTCTCAGGAGACGTAAGTTTTCTTGAGGATAAAATGCGATCGTTTAGTGAGTGTTTCCTGAAATCTCCCAATCCCGAAAGCTTTTGGTCAACCTGCTCCACCTCCAAGATTCGGGGGCAGCAGCAAATTGTTGCAGTTTCGGATCGTACATTGTTGGCGAGTCAGAAGTGCCCGGTGTCAAACTGCACAACGACGTTTCCACATGACAATCGTCCACGTAGAAACTTCCCATGCGGCAGCATTGACACGGGATTTGGCCGTTTGTGCAGGTTCAAAACTGCCCATGTTTAGTTTCCACACGGGCGATGGTTGGGTGGAAACGGGCAGTTTTGACTTTGGGGGAGTTCTGACCCTCCAACAACGTTGCCATGATTCCAGAAACTTCGGACAAGAACCCGACTCAGTGGAAGCGGAAGCGAACGGCAAAGCGATCGGTCCTCCAGACAACGGCCTCGACCCGACAGTGGCAACAAGAAGTGAAGGTCAACTGAACTATGCCATGACAGACGACAGAGGCTTCTCAAGTCACAACAAAGTCTGAGTCCTGAAAAGTGCACTGCAATGGTTCTTCAGCAATTCAACTACTTGAGGTGTCAAGCAACAAAGATGAGTGTTGTAACGTACTATCTGCACAGTACTGATCGTTGTGGTCACAGAAGGAGCCGCTTTGCCCTCCAGACTGGGCGGTGCAACTTGGAGCGGAGCGAGCGAGGCTGGGAACAGGGTGCGATTTTTACGCGAGAGTGGACCCGGAGTGACGCAGATGTACGTCAAGATGACAGATTTGTCACAATGCCGAGCGAAATGCTGTCATATCACACATTTCAGATTGACAATGTTCACACGACTGTGTTTGTTACGAACAGTCTCACTTGACTTCATGGAACATTGATACTCCACATATTTTGTTGTAACTGGCAGACTCGTTTTGCAAAGACAAATACTCCAGATGTGTTTTCGTTGTTCAGTGGAGCGAACTGCACTTCGCCGCCATCACCCGCACCATGCACTCAACTGCGCTTTGGTCTTCAACCAGATTTCGAGCTTCAAATCAAGTTACACCCTCATTTCGGTGAATTCAAATATTTTTGACAGGCCCAAATTACTTCCACTCAGCCAAATTCTCTTGCTAAGCATGATCCCATGTTATGATGGAAAATGACGGATGTTGAAATTGTCGAATTATCTGGGAAAATAAATCAGCCGAGCTGGGATGCACATTTCCTCTCCCTGGCCTGAAAATGTTTTCTATTTCCAGTGCCGAATGGGTGCTGGTTTCACCCAACACTTTGAGCCCCATCTCCACAGTTCTGTAGCAACAGCTCCAGGGATTTAGAGCAAGTCTCCAACTCGCTTTTGCTTTACCTTTCGTTCGACAACCTTCCATTGGGCATCTCGCCTTGGAGATGACACCCGAGCAAATGAATGTAACCACAGGCCCTCTGTGGTCAAATAAAACATTTGAGTGTTCTTCTCTGTGCGTTTATGTGTTTATTGAAGAGTTCGGATTTTGTGTTTCCTTCACAGCTGTATACTTTGAAACAATTCACAAATGAGGTATTCTAAAACGAAACAAATTGCGTTGAAATTAAAATTTGTCAAAACAACTGAGCGGTCCAAGAAGTGACACTGCACACAATTTACGCTCCTCATTGTGACACTCAGTCAGCGGGAAAACGACACAGTCCAGTCCATTTGAGTAAATAAAAAGCACGTATAATCACAGATTTACAAAGCAGCTGCAACGGAGCCAAGGATTTTGATAACTGAGGATCCAAGTCAAAAAGACTGCTTGCAACATGAGTTTTGACATAAACACCTAACACACAGACATCAGATGCCCAGCCCAGATCAGTTTTCGTTCTGCACAGGTCACATGTAGCCTTTTTGCGCAGCTCTGACAAACAACAACGTCGACAAATAACCGTAACTGGGTTCACCTGAACTACAGGAAAACACCCAACAAGATCTGGCATTTTCGCCGCCAGAGACACTGTCAGCTGCTTCTGCAAAATCCACTTTCAAATGTTCAGCTGTAAAGCCACGAACAGAATGATCGGAAAACAGCACACGCTAACACACTCTACGTCTGCTTTTAAACCCTTGCGTGATTTCTAAAAATAAAACGTGCAAGTACGAGGGTGCGTCATAAAGTCCCTTCCACTTGTCATAAATTACGTCCGCGAGCAAAACACATCGCGCAGGTGGTTCAAGAACTTTTTGACCCACCCTCGTGCTGACCCCGTCAAACTTTGTTGTGGCACCACATGTTGGGTTACGACCAGACAACAGGAACGAAGATTTTCTCCTCCAGAAGAAGAAAGTCAACGCTTGATCGAAAAACCTCATTGAGAGCCGCACAACGAAGTTCGCTTTCACCCGGAATACGAGACGCATGCGCCGCTCACCGCTCAGCAGTACGTGTGGTCGCTGTAGTCAAGCGCCGTCTCTGCCGCCATTTCGGCCCGGTTGTACTTGCGCTCGTACGTACAATCCGGCAGCAGCCGACTCAAGAGATTCTTGAATAACTTCTCCAGATCTGGAATGCACTTTCCCACGTCCGAGTCCGGCTGAAAAGGACAAAACAAAATGTGGTACGATTCACCAAGAAAACAATATTCGCAACGTCAACTCGCAAATAAATGCGCCATTGCAACATTTCCCCCGGATTTCTGATGCTCCGACACCTTTCCTGTCAAAGGTCCAACACGACATGAACCTGAATGGACACCTGCATCTCCGTTACCTTGTTGTACATGTCTCCGTTGTCGAAGAGCAGCGCCATGTCGTCGACGAACTGCTGCGCTGACGTGTACACGTCGTCCTCGCACTTCTCCTTCATCGCCGTCAGGTCGATCGGGTTCGAGATGACGTCGTAGTAATCCGGCACCTGTGCGAGACAACAGAAGTCTGAAGTGCGCTCTGTCTGTCTGTGTGTGTCTCTCTCTGTATGTGTATGTGTGTCCCTCCTCCACAAAGCACATTTCGCCATTATCTTTCTATCAATATGACAAAAGCTGCAAACGTACACGTCCCTTCTCCCATTCTTTCACGATATTTTATGGTTTCGCGCCTTACACCAAAGCCACCTACATAATTCACGTCCACTGGATAGTGGAAATCGTAGCTTTTCTTGTTTTTCATCACTCTGTTGAGGATCTCCATCACAGCCTGAAAAAATCACTCAGCAACGTCAGTGAAAAATGTGAAGCCACACTAAATTATGAGCGAGTACGAAAGAGACTGTGCGATGGACGTGTGACGACGCCACTGACCTTCATCTCTTGCTGCTTCTGGTCGACGGCGTCCTGGTCGCGCCGCCGGGTTGAACTGCGCCGCCCGGCCGGGCGTCCCGCTGCCGCCGTGTCGCTGTCCCAGCTGGCGTCCTCGCTCCTCCTGCTCCTCGTCGGTCTGTGCGAGAAGCTACGTTACAAACTTGATTTCACGGTGCTGATCACCAAACTCGCGGGTTCATGGGGGCAAAATCTGGACGGGTTTGAAGATGCCAATCCCGGTGCTAACTCAAAAGTTCCAAAACACAGGCACGGCAAAATCTTTCAGAATGAAGCGCGGTTTCAGCCAAACATACATAAAATATTCCAACAAATCACATGTCTGTGCAGAACAAGAGAAAACAAGAAACGGAGCCGGGCTGTCATGACTCGCCCCCTTTCTGGGGCAATAATTTTTGAAAATGGTCAAGTAACTTTTTACCCCTGGTTTTTGCACGTGTGTGGTCCAACCTTCGAAAACAGCAGGGAACAGCCTCCTTTGCAGGTGGTTTCTCCGAACTCCAACGGGCAGGATTTTTGTTGTTTGTTTTTCGAAAGTCTGGAACACCCACGAATTGCCCCCACCCTCACCAAGACACATTTTCAAAAGTCTGCCGGCGTGCAACGACGAATCTTCCCCTCTTGGGTTGATTCAACTTTCTCACTCTGGGCTCCAGGGAAATCATAGCGTGGACCAATCTGTGACAACAGCTCTGACCAAAACTCCGCACGGAGAAAAAGTACCAGCATCTCGTGGTTCTTGGATCAGTTTTCAAGCACTGAAGACAAAGGCAACCCTCAAACCCAAACGTGCACTCAACGATGGCACGAAGAACTTGAAACAAAGCAGGAAAATTTTTACTTATAGCTTGTGAGGAATCGATTCTTTGGCAAGCGGTCTCCGCAACGGCACTCGAAAGAAGCCTTTCTGACAGAAAGAAGAATTCTCTGACCAACTGCATAAAAGGTCGTATTCCTGCAGTCGAACTGGCCGCAGCAGAACCAGCGGGTTCTCACCTGGAGTTTGACGATGACCTGCGCACCGAGGTTCTGGTCGGACGGGTCGCTGGTCTCCTCGTTCCTTCGCTCTCGTCTTCCTCGTCGTTCTCTTCTTCCTCTTCCTCGCTTTCCTCTTGCTCCTCCTCTTCTTCCTCCGTCTCACTTTCACTGTCCAGTTCCTGTCGAGTCCAGCGCTTGCGATTCTCTGCAATCACGAAAATAATGAAACTGACACCAGCTGAATCTAAATATTCAACCTGAACTCAAATATTCAACAGGCGATTGAACGTCGGAGCAAGACAACTCGTGCACTTGAACTTCACTCACCGGCAGCTGCCCTCCTCCTCCTGGTCGTCAGTCTCACTCCAGATCTGCACTGCATGCACTTCCACGTGCCCGCCCTTCAACACAAAGTGTGTACTCATGAAGCACTGTGAAAGCTGTAAACGATTCCAGTATGACTGGCGTGCGACGGTGAGACCCAGTGAACAGCCTCGACGACAAGTCACGCGTCGTTAAAAGCCACTGCTGTTGGTTTTCAAACGCACCTGGGTTCGCGGGTGAGCGGCGGGTCGTGGCACATCATGTGGAAGACGGAGACGCAGGTCGAGCAGGGCACGAGCTCCTCGTCTCCGCCGCACATCGCGCACTGCGTCTCGCGCACCAGCTCCACGTCGCTGGACCCGTCCGAGCTCGAGTCCTCCTCCTGTGTTGGAAGACAACACTTTCCTTGAAGCTGCTTCTTGTTCTGCTTTCACGTGTCAGACAAAATCTTTCAAAGGCGTGTTCAGCAAATGGGGAAAAACGAACCGTCTGTGCTATTCCAGTGACTTCCTGAATCGTGAGCGATGAATTTCAGACCAAGCGCTGCTTGTTACTCACATCTGAACTGTCCACGGGTGTTCCCCGATCCAGCTTCTTGTAGTTGGTGACTTCTCGTCTGCATCTTCTTTGTGTCAAAGGCTGAAGACGTAAAATTCATTGACAGGAGCGTGCGACGCAAATCAATGTTCCCAACATCTACGAAAGCACAGCAACACTACCTCTTCCCCCGTCCCAACAAAAAGACGCGACTCACCCTGCAGGACGGACAGAACCAATCTCCCTCGGGGATTTCCGGCAGAGCAGGTCGCAGGCAGTACATGTGGAACGGCTGGTTACAATCATCACAGAGCAGCACGTACAGATCGTGCCCTTTCTTCCTACAGATCTTGCATTTCTGCAATCGCACATGAGTATACAGTTGCACAAAAATGAAATGCGTCACTATTTCAAAAACGATTTCAGAAAGTGAAGGGTGGTGGAGGCAAGCCCTGAACATTCTGGGAAAACCTACCGCATTTTCTGCAGATTTCTCCCACTTGATACTTGAGTCGACGATGCCCATAAGGAAATGCAGCCTTGCGAAAGTTGGACACTCCCGGATGGCTTCTTGTAATTTCAACACCTTGTCGTGTTTCAGTATTGTTTCTTCTGAAGGAAAAAGAGGCAAACAAAATGCTGAATTTCACCTTGCAGCCAGAACATCCAACGGCCAGACCCAAGCAACGGACGGCAAAAAGAGTTGACAAGAGTTGCTTCCACACGAAAATAAGCTCACCAACGAACTGTTCTTCCTCGTCATCGGCTTCATCCGGCTCCTTTCGGTCCTCAGTTTTGGTTTCCACCTTCACTTTTTGTTTTATGGGAGCCAATATTCCTGACCTAAATTTCTCTGATATGAATTCTTGACATTCTATCAGCAGTTCACCCTGAAAGGACAAGAAGAGGTCACAGATCATAAAGTGTGCGAACGACGTCCGAAGACGCTTTCGATGATTTCCGAAAATAGTTTTTTCACCAGAGGGTAGGGGTGAGAGTGGAGTCCCCCGTCCCATAATTTTGTGGCAAGCACTTTTCTGATACCAAAGTACCGGTGTACCGTGTCCTTTTCACCATTGTGTGTCGTACGACAAAACCGCCTTTCGGTTCAATATTTACGGCCTGTCAGCATTTACACTCCCCTAAACAAACAGTGACACTTACAAATTCATCGAGGGAATTTGCAGATTTGAGTCTCTTTTCCCAATCAGGATATTTGTCGACACCGCCAAGTCCACCGTTGCGCAGGCTCGTTTCCATGGCGAGCAGCTCGTTTCTGAAGCCCTCCTTGAGATCCATGTCACCGTCGGACTCAGAGGTTTCATTCACCTCCCTGCGAAAACCAGGAAACTTTTTTTTTGTCACCGAACATTGTTTCTTTGCAAGTCTTCAACACAAACCAAACAACACAAATGTACCCGTCACCAAAAATATCTGGGACTTGCCTTTTCGGTTGAAATATGGCTTTGGAGGTGTCGGGAAAGGTTTCATTCAGCTTGCACACCAATGCACTTTCGCGAATGCCCAGTGGATGAAGATTTTGAAGCAACAGGTCAACGTCTTTCGCAGAATCGTATGTAAACCAGAGATTCTGCCCCGTGTGAGGGAAACTGCCAACAGAAGCAACGATGAGTCCAACCCGTCTCATGATTTCGGATATCAAGGTACCAACTAACTGCCTTGGAAGTGTGCCGTGTTCAAGGGAACTCACGTTGTTTCGACATCAGATGCTTGTGGACGGCCTTTTTTCTTCTTCGGACTGGAATTTTTGGAATTGGTTTCGCTGTTTGACACGTCGGCTTTGACGCTGTACCCTATTTCTTTCGGTGCCCAACCTGAACGTAACACAATCGTTGTTCCACAAACACAACACAAAAACTTTTTGACCATTTTCTTCTGACCGAGTGTCAATTCGACTGCCGGTACCTTTCTCTATGAAGAGCCCCGGAGTTGTTTCATGAAACACCCAGTATCTGTCGTGGTTCCTGTCAGTTCCCAGAGGCGCATGTCTGCACACCTCTTTCGCCAAAACAATCCCTTCCTGCAGCAAACAAGATGTTGCCTCACATTCAACAAAGCGAACAGAAACGTGGGAAAGTGGCTGAGAAATGACGCTTTGTTGAAAAGTTGGTACGCACCGCGTATCGCTTGTCCAAAGTCTCTTTGTCACGCTGCGCTCTCATTTCCGCTGTTTCTTGGTGCCTCCTGCGGAAAGATACAGATCATGTTCATCGTTCCTTCTCACACAACGCCCGAATTTATCAAGAGTTGTTTTGTAGGAAGTGGGTGTCTGAATGTGCGTCGGGAAGGCTTGGTAGTTTTTGAAGAATGAAGTTTGAGTTTTTTTCTTGAAGCCTGACCTGAACATCTCTTCGCGGTGCTGCCTGGCTCGCTCCTCGGCGGCGCGCGCGGCTGCCAGACGCCGGCTCTTGAGCACCGACGTGATGTCGCTCGCGCCGCTGTCCGCCGCCTCCGCGCCGCTTGCACCGTAGAAACTTGTGATCGTCATGTCTGCCAGACAAGTGATACACGGTCACTTTCCGTGCGAGTTCACAAGCGTTCGGCACCGAGACCGTGCACACCATCGACAAAGGGAAAAACTCCACTTGCAGTGAGATAGAAGTGAGGTCGAACCGAGTTCAGACAAAAGCATGCCACTTACTTTTCATGTTCTTGGAATTTTTGTCATCCGCTTTCTTCGCTGATTCCTGTTTACGGTCAGCCTTTTTCTTCAGTTTGGCCTCCTTTTTCTGATCATTATTTTCCTTCTGTTGTTTAACTTTTGCTTTCCTGCAACAGAAAAAGAGGGAAACTGAACTTGAAGAGTGGAACCTTCGACGCAGATTGTGCAAAGAAGGAGACGAATCGGCTACAAACCAGAGTTCGGTGGCTTCTCGCTGTTTCTCCTCCATGAAGTCCTGTGCTGAGTAAGAATTCATGATACGCGCGCACAAGCTGCTCAGAATCTGCAGTTTCTGTCCGGGTCGCAGCGAATAGAGCTCATCAGTCTCCAGCTGCTCAATCAGCTCTTCAGGCTGCAAAGGGTTTTGCACCAAAAACCTCCAGTACAAGTCAAACCTCAACTCAATGAAGTCATATCAGAACGGCGACCCGACAGGTCAGGCACGGAAAGCTCTCTCGCAGATTCGCGGGCAAGCCAGATGGAAAGGACAAGAAACACTTTGTGGACGGAAACGCACCACTTCTTCCTCCTCCTCGCGAGCGTCGTCTTCACTGTCGTTGCTGACGACGTCGTCGACGTCGTGACGCCGCAGACAAAGGCGCACCAGTTCCGACACGTTCCACCGCGTCACAGTTACAGATTTGAGCGCAACCGACAGCTCTTTATATTCCTGTCCAAAACATTGTTCGCGTCAGATTTTACCACGGGACTTGAGAGAATCCACTCTTGCTGGCACATGGAACACGCAACATGCCATGACACCCACATTTGAAGGGTTAACTTCCTGATATTAGCCAGCGCAGATGGTTGAAAGACCAATTACCTCTGCCACGCCGTCCTGCAGCAGCGTCTGCAGAAGGACCTGCAGTGCCCGTGACAGACACGCGAACCCCGCCTTGTCAGACACGAGCGCGCGCATCAGCTCGTCCGTCATGATGGGCTCCGTGTCGTCCGGCAGCAACAGCTGTCGGTAGCAGCTGACGAACTGCGTCACCATGACAATCTCCCCGAACAGCTCGTTGGGCAGGCCGTCCGGCGTCGCCACCAGTTTTGGGGTGGGTAGCGGAGCCAGCTTCAACTCACTGTCCTCAAAACGCTACGAAGTGGAGTGAATGAGCTGAACTCACATTTTGTCACGATTACATTTTCATGTCGATGATCATCTAAAGTGTGCATGTTACCACAAACCTTGTTTTGTTCAAGGCGTTTCTCTTGGTGTTTCTTCGCAGCTTCTTTTCTTTTCTGTCTCAGGTATTCTTCCTTCTCTTTTGGAGTCATGGCTTCCCTGCGAAAGGAAATTAGCATGCAAACTGCGCGGAACACTCGGCGGAGTATGACAGCACCATCACAGGACGTGTCATGTGACGTGACAAGCCAAATTTCCAATGTTGAGTGACCGGATGGGGGGCGCCCAACATCAGAATGTTTTAGACATCAAAAATTTCAACTGCAAGTGACACCGGCAAATTTCGAAAGTGGAGTGCCCCCCCCCCTGCAAAATTTTCAGACATATGACCCTGGGTCACTCAACATTTGGAGTGTGTGCGTGCGTGTGTGTGTGTGTTGTATGTGTGTGGGTGATGGTGGTTGGTGCCCAGACCACTCAACACTGAAATCTTAGGCAAAAGCACCACAATACACTGCGGCACCGCCGCATGTAAAAATGATTTTCCGGGAAAAACACACGCACAACACACACGCGCACAAATGAATTCACTCACAATTTCTTTTTTTCAGCAATCCGCTCAAATTTCGCCATCACCGATTCCTTGACAGTGTCTGGCAACGCAGCTCTCTGTCGGGCGTTGAGTATTTTGGCGCACTGAGCCACCAATTGTCCGATCAAAGTTTTGTTTTCACGCTTCATCGCCTTCTGCAGCCTGGAGGAAAACGTACATGTACAAAAATGAATCAGCCGTAAAAGTTTTGTCCGGTTCACTTTCACAGACGAAAATATCTGATCTGCAAGGAAAAATTCGCACTTGGTCACTATCGGCGGGAGTTTCACCGGAGTTTGTTTCTTTGGACTAGATTTTTTTGGAGTGCCAGCCTTGCTGTCGAGCCCGGATTTCTTCTTTCCTTTCATGTCAAACAACGTCATCTGTTTCAATTTCTGCAAAGAAAATGTACAAGTGATATTCAGTACTCTGAATTCGAAATTGGTGCAGATGGACGGGCGCGTGTATGTGTTCCTTTGAAACCAGCTGAATCGACATCTGACTTGAAACAGGTGCTCGTCCTTTGGATTTCCTTGGAAAGGAGCAGCTGCTGTCGTTTGTTGGCCAAACTTTAACACAGGAATCGTCACACTTTGGATGGCAAGCGTTGTACTTTTTCAACGCAGTGAGATTACACGAAGCTACCAAGGCCGACCGCATGAAACTGAAGCGACAAAACTTCAAAAAGAGTAGAGTAAAATGGTGCCTTTTTTGGTGTTGATGTCTTTGCCTTCTTGCCCTGCGAAGAACCAACTGCACCAGAAACCGCACGCTTCTTGCCACTGTCCGCAGTCTTCGTTTTCTTCATCTGACTTTTACTGCCCTTTCCCTGGTTCTTTTTGGTTTTTTCCTTCTCAGCCATCTCCTTTTTGATATCAGCCAACGACTTTCCCTTCTTCGGCGAACTCATAGGAGATTTCCCTTCCTTGATATCACTGAGAGGCATATTGTCCTCAATTGAACTGTCAATGGATTCCTCCTCGGAATCACTGGAGTCTGAACTGCTGTCTATTTGAACAACTTTCGGTGGAGCTTTCACCTTTGAAGGCGTGCCTTTCTTTGGCGTCGCACCCTTTTTGGGGGTGACCGCCTTTTTCGGACTTGCACTCTTTTTCAGCGCGTTTGAACTGGTGTTGGCTTTCAACACAGACACTGACGCACTTTTGGTCAGTTTTGTCTTTGAGTCCAGTTTCGGCTTCTTGGACGGTCCAGTTGGTGTCAGAGATGCTTTTCTCTTCTTTCCCGCCTCTGTTGGTTTCTTTGAGCTGGGTCCCATCTGAAAACCGACCCAAGTTGCTGAAACTTGCAGATCTTTCCACCGTCCCAAATTCAACTGACAGTTACGCGGCAACTACCGGGCACCTACTTTGTTTGGAGACATGAATATGTCGGCAAACTTGGCGTGAAGGGAATATTTCTTCACCATCTCTTCGTTCACGACCCACGGAGAAGCTTGACTCAGCCCAGGTCGGTGAGCATTGGACCTGATAAACAGTTTGACCAACTCCTTCGACGGCGTACGTTTCAATCTCCTGAAATTTATCACAGCAGACTTCGTGCGTCTTCAATTCAGAATCAAAACGTTGATCGTGTTGAACTTTAACAACGCAAAATCTTTTCTTCCTCACTTGATGTCAGAAGCTGGAATCCCGACGATGACCTGATCGCTGTTATCCAGAGACAATGTGTACTTCAACGGCAACAACTACAAGATAGACACCCACCATACTTCAGTGCTGAAACCTTTGGTTCGAAGAACAAGGTCAAACTCAACACAATATTCTGCCTGAAATCAAGACGAATCCGCCGCTGCGCGTCTCGCGCAAAGCGCAACGCATACCCGCGGAGGATGCCACTTGGAAGGGCTGTCTTTGAAGGATGAATCCGCGTCTTCGCCGTTCGTTTTGTTTTCTTTGTCACTTGACGGTGAATTGCATTCGCCATCCGATGTGCCGTTAACAGCCTGCGAATCGACGAACACAAGTAATCGGTGAAAATGTGCCACAAACACGCGCGGAAAAAACTTCGCACCACTTCAGACACAAATTTCAATGCTCACCTCTATGTTGCAAGGTTCTATTTTAGTTATTTTCCCGGGCATTCTGAAAACAACAACAAGTCGTGAATAAGTGCGGCCAAGAGTTCAGGCTGAGGTCAACGAATTGGGAAGAATCGCACACGAAAAAGTCCCTGGGCAAGCACACCCATGCGAAGGGTTCGACAAGCTGCCTTTCGATCCAATCCGAAAATATACTGCATATGCACACTCTTCAATTCAATAAGATCAGCACCTGACTCGCTCCCACCAGGCGTGTACGTGCGTTTGTGCGCGTGCGTGTACCAGGACTGGATGGAAAGCACCTACCTGCCTGCAGGCATGCAACAGAGAATTGGAAGGATAATGCAAATTTGTAGGATAACTGCCACTCCAGGGGTGTACCAGATTTAGTGGAGGACCAACCACTTGAATAAAGGTAACCTGTACAGGTTGATCAGGCCCAAGCACGCATCAAAATCAACTTGAAAGACCACTGTGTCGTCTGGCTTATTGTTCTGGGCACAACCACCCCTCCAGAATAGCTGGAGCTAATGCCAGCACAGCCCAGTGGTCTGCCCACTGACCTTCAAGGTGTCAGCACTGATTCTGCCAATATATTTGAACGCAACTTGTTTTTCTCACAGACCTTGTCAGTTGTATCAAATTGCAGCATGAGCTGTGGTCAGCAGAATTTGGCGTTTTCACCCGTATCTGAGCTGGTTGCAACATTATATATCTGGTGTGCTCTCTGGGTCCAACTCATAATTGAATTGGAACAAGGGGGTGGGGCAAAGTACAGACACTCCTTTGATCCCTTTTTGATTGAGACATTGAGACATCATACACGATAACATACCCAGACTGGACATTTTGTGACCCAATAAAACATACTAACAGCCCAGTTTTGGAATTCCAAAGCCTGTATACGAGGATGTTTCAAGCCAAAGTGTCCTTCGTCATGTTCAAGAGAAGCAGTTAGCTTGTGCAATTCTTTTGTTGCACACAAAGAATGCGCTCAACTGTGTCCAATTGCCAATCATGATGAAGGACACTTTGACTTGAAAGATCCTCGTACACCGGTACCTGGCAAAAGCAGTGTCAAAAGTCACGTGACCAATGACCCAGACCCGGGCTGTGGGAGACGGGTCGGTCTGCATATGCACGTGAATGCTGGGTGTGCGTGGGTGCACGCGTTGAAATGGCAATCACGCAGGGAATTCAAGACGTGTACTCGCCGATGGGAGAATAACTCATGACAAGCAGTGATCTTGAGTGAAACAAAATTCAGTTGAAGATGACATACTCTTGGCCGCCACTCTTCATTTTCAGAACGACAGGTTCTCCAACGGCCAAAACTTGCTGGAGTCTTGTCCATGTTTGATCCACCAAGTTGTCGAGTATTGTTGTGTCTGGAAAAAAATTAGGAGCAGTGTCACAAAACCAACACTGCCGGTAACTCGGATGACAAGGTCGCAACGGAGGATGTCAACGTCGCTCACTGTGGTGAACTATCTCCAACACTGGTTTTTCGAAGTATTCAGGATACTGCTTTCTCAAAAGATCCATCTTCTCCTGCTCCGACTTCCACGCCTGCTCGTGAGTGAGGTTTATGTGACCAGTACACTGACAAGTCCAGCTCTTCTCCTTGTACAAACTCAATCGCTTTTCATACTCGCTGAAACAGAGAAGGGCAGAATGACAATCATGCGCGGTGAACCAATGGAACAACGTCCCAAATCAACAAATTACGACCAAGCGATGTGAAGTTTCGCGTGTTCATGACATCAAGACAGGTGTCTGCGCAGTCAGCAGGGTTCTCACAGGCTCGTGTCCACGAAAGATTTAGCTTTCCCTTTGCTGTTTTCAGAATTCCCAGATTTACCTCCAAGATTTGCAGAAATATTGCCAAAATTTGTTGGAAATTACTTGAAACAAAAGCATACAAACTTTTCACTGGGAACAAAAACAATCGGGCAGCTTCAGCCTTCAAAGTTCCCGAAAAGAGGGGGTTTATGTCATTCTCCCTGAAGATTTGTCCAGCACTTTCAGCAAAGCTCCCGGATTTTTTCCAGAAATCGATTAAAATTGTTATTGTCCGTCTAGATCTAGATCTACTGCGCAGACTACTCTTCATCCACGCGATGATGTCAGTCATGAAATTCTTTGAACCTCCATCACATTCAAAACACAGCCTGAATCGCAGCACAATTCTGCATCCACACTCAGTGAAGAAGTCGGCCAGTCCTACCTGGACTCTAGATATCTAGACAGCTGGCCTGTAGACTATCTATAACAGACCTATTATAGATTGCCAGACGCGGGTGTGCAGCTTGTGGATCACATACACACCAGTAAATGTCAATTTATCTCACTGGAACTTTGACTTGTCCGAAACGGAACGGCAGCTGGAGAGGGAAGAGGCTGTGTTTTTGTACGTACATTCTGGATGCTTTGATCTCATGGGCGCCGCCATGTTGGGCTTCGGAAGCAAAATTTACCTTTCTGATCGAAACTGCTCTCCGGTGTAATCGATGGTGAAAATCTTCTCCTCAGGCCTCAAATCAGTCAGTGGAGGCTGAATGTGAAAGATCTTTCTCCCGTACAGTGGCATGGTTTCGACTCGGTGGTCAACATCAACCTGGTTGTCCAAGACTTTGAAACTGGCGGGAATATCAGTGAAAATGAATGAACTCAGCAGGTCACGTGGTGCCTGATTGAGGGAATCCTTTGGTTCAATATAAATAAAGCTTGAAACAGAATAATCCTGTCATCAAGAACCAGTATATGCCCACGTGGAAGTTTGAAAAATATTTTGGTTGATTTTGTCACCATACCCAAGGTGCTTTGAGCTTCAGGAGCACAAAATCGTTTGGGAAATCACAACCAGACTGCTGCTCGCTGGTGACGTCAGAAATTCAGAAGGAGGCGAAAAGAACATTTTCCAGTCACCGTAAGAAATTTCGGAGAAGTCCTGCGAATTTGGCAGTTTTTGGCGGGCTGGGATGAGATGTGCTGTTCGTGAGGAAAGGTCCACGAATGCAACGGGGTAGGCAAACACAAGTGAGTTTTTCGATCAAGAAAGGAGTTAAAATGGTAGATGTGTGACGTTTTGTGTCTGGAGAACTCAAACATGTTGAGCGATAATGGGGTGCCTCAACTTTGTACTTTTGTGAACTTGCACTCCACTTGGAGCGGATCCTAAGGGTATGTGCCCTCAAACCCCTCGATTTCCCCCCGTTTATTTTTCTCTGTCGGGTAAAGCCGTTCACCAAATCTTGGATCTGCTCCTGTCGAATGTGGTGAACCTGTGTGCCACAGTTCAGCAGACTAGAGTGTCTACAGACGTCTCGATCTAATTTTGCCACACTTTTAGATTCTTGACGTCTGTTTGATGGTCGAGGTAAATAGGCGGCCTTAACGGTGAAGCAAATAGTTTGAAGACCAGTCGCATTCATGTGTCCACAATCCACAATTTACCCCACCCCCACCCTGAGCCATTGTGGAGTGACATGAGTTGGCTAAAAATTTGGAAAACCACTCACCTAGTGCTGGCCGGCCAAATGGATGGACAAGGCGAGGCAGATGATGAGAATCCTGAGGTTTGCATTCCAAACTGGAGCCCCCATGCTCAGATACTGGATCACCCCGTCAATGACTGGTCCACTAAGGGGTTGAAGCTGAAGCTGGTGTGAGTAAAAGTGGATCAACCTCATTATCTGTTGCTTAAGAAAACACCACGCTTCGTGTTCTACCAGATCCATGGTGGAAAAGAGGGAAAAACCCTTGATCACGTGATCACCCCATGGGGGAGGAATGCTGGGTAATTACCAGCAAAACAGCAGAATTGTGATATTATGCATCTGTTCCCTGTCTAGTATATATAATTAATTAATTGTAAAAATATTCAGAATATTTAAAATTATCTGTAAAGGCCAGCACCCCCTGGTGGAGGAGGAGTGTGGTGTGACACCAGCTGCGAATTTAGAACCACCACTCACCAGATGTCACCACTGAGGTCAATAAATACGGAGGTTCCCGCCCTCGGGGGCAGTCTCTCCTGAGATACCAACCAGTGTTTGTGATATCACTACACATCACCTCGCCTCCTCCCTGAGCCATCCCCTCCCCCCCTCTTTGCCTGAGTCACGTCCACCCCCACACCTCCCCAATATCAGGCAAAGAAACTGAAAACAGACATGTATCCAGCTATTTATCTGTGTACGTGCAGGAGGGAAGGAAGCAAACAGACAGCCAGACAGTTGATAAAAGTGACCAAAATTGGACTCAAGCAGACTGGGAGAGAGAATGAGTGAAATACCAAACAGTCACATTCATTGTTGAATGGCTGCAGTGTGAAAGAAGAAATACAAAGCTGGATACTTGTGAATCAGTCAAAATTTTCCGATTTGTTCAATTTTGTACTTGTGACTCAAAATAGATCCAAGGCCAATATGATGAAAATCAGGGTCATATCTGAAATTGACCCCACCCCTGGGGGAGTGGGGGATGGTTGACTTGCCTGTAACCACAGGCCAAATACATGACGGAGAGCCAGAGCATTTTCCCATGGTCATGTGCCACATGTTACAAACAAAACCAAGAAGGACCGAATGCGGGAAGTCTCATGGCTACGGGAAAAAATAGTTTCTGTTTCTGGCGACGACACAGTTTCGCCCAGAAGCCGCCATTGTACACGAGGAAGAATTGAGCAAGAATTGGAGGTGAGGACAAGTTGGTGTGGTCATTTGGGTCTCACCAGCTGGCGTGGTGAATTTGGCTCAAAGGAGGTTTGCATTGAGAAGGCCTGGAACTAGAAATAGCCCCTGAGGAGGTTTTTTTTTCATTCGTCTACACCTTGCCCCCTCTGAGCCATGACCCCCTCTTCCTGAGCCACAACCCCCTGGGCCATTGTCCTCCCCCCACCCCCACCCCGGCCGTTGTCATTGCGACATGGTAGCGTGGACAACAAGATGACTTTTTTGTTGACTTGGTGCCTACTCGCTTGATAGACCAGTCCACGCACGTTGGCGGTGTTTCGTGAAATTTTAAACAATGGTCGGCATTGACCTTTTTGTACGAAAGGGGAAGCGGCATGGGTGTGAAGGATCTGTGGAACATTTTGGCACCAGTGAAGGAAGAAGTCCCTCTTGATTCCTTGACCGGACAGACGTTGGCCGTCGACCTTAGTGTGTGGATATGCGAAACGCAAGGGGTGAAGCAGATGCAAGGCGTTGTTGCCAAGCCTCATCTGAGGTAACCACAATTCCCCAGAATTGAAAATGAGTTTGATGATGACATTCACTCTTGATTAATTTCCAAGTCCTGGCTCGCACACGGCAACCTCTCCTCTGTTTTCAGAAATCTTTTTTTTCGCGTCCAACATATGCTGCAGCTGGGAATCATACCGGTGTTTGTCCTGGACGGCGAGGCTCCTGAAGTCAAGTGGCAGACTATGAAAAAGCGAATTGAAACTAGGTGGTCAACGTTTGCATTTCTGGAGTGAAAATTCAGCAGAATGAAACAAGTAGGAATGGAGTGAAAATTCAGCAGAATGAAACAAGTAGGAATTTCAAAATGTGACATTTCCGTCTCCAGGCACTGTTGGAAAAAGGGAGAAAGACAGACTGCATCACACCCAGCGCGTAAAACTGTGAAAAGAAGTCACTTCAGATCGTTGGTCAAAGAGGTATGTGGAGGCAACATCAAGTAAAGCTTGAAACCTTGAGCGGCGGAAAACCTCACAATTTCACTACTCGACGCGTGACATTCATCCGAGGGAAGACTTGTGCTTCCGGTCCCCGCACAAACATCCACAGCTACCGCGAGACACTGAAGGTCGACAACTGTGTTGAGATTGTACCTCTTTCAATTCTGACGAATTTGGTCACCAATTCTGACGAATTACTCACCTCAGATGAGGTTTGGCAACAACGCCTTTCATTTGACGAAGTAGACAGGAATTGCGTGGAACTTGCTTTGTTGCAGTGCTGCACGATGCTGGATTGCCTTGGTGTGGCTTATGTTCAAGCGCAAGGAGAGGCAGAAGCCATGTGCGCGTTTCTCAACAAACACGGGGTGAGACTTGGAAATGCACGTGCGCCAGCGTACAATGGATGTCTCAGACGTTATGTTTGACATAATTTACTTGAGTCATCGTAGCTTGTAGATGGAGTTGTGACAGAGGACGGGGACGCCTTTTTGTACGGCGCCTCAATTGTATTTCGTGGCTTTCGCGTGAACGGGAAGGTAAGCCCACCTTTTTTCTGCAAATTGCTTCAGCTTTGAGGCCAAAGTGCGCGTTTGGTGAAATTGTAATTTTTATGCCAGGATCCGACAGTTGAACGATACAGAATGTCTGACATTAAATCACAACTGAGTACGGATCGAGAGGGCCTCGTCGCTTTGGCACTGCTTCTTGGCTGCGACTTTTGTCCCAAGGGCGTTCCAGGAGTGGGAAAAGAAATGGCATTGAAACTCTTCGAACTTCACAAGGGAGAAGACATTCTGAAACGGTGGGCTGATTGACTGTCCAATTTTGCTGATCGTAAAACATGAGAAATCTTTGAAACGTTTGCTTTCAACACCAATGTTTTGTTCTGTTTTGTTTTTGTCCCAGTTTGGAGGGGTGGAAAAATGGAACCGAGAATCAAGCAGATCTGGGCCGTTTGACAGCAGTCAGAAAATTGTCCCATTGTGTGACATGCAAACACGCTGGTGAGCACCGCTTTTGTTTCACTGTGTCACTGGGCTCTGCTCTGAATTCTGCTATCGTATTGCAAGACAATCCTTTTGGTAGCCTTGTTATGTAATCTGGTATGCCTCTGGAAGAGGCGTCATGCCTCTGAAAGAGGCCTTACAATGCATGACAATGGTATTTGCGAGTTTGTAGTTACAGTATGATGTTGGACTT
>JAAUXT010048086.1_pt1 | contig 19522 bp, 21 predicted proteins | sample 7278171 | NCBI WGS metagenome assembly JAAUXT01 (sample SAMN14350112, study PRJNA611818) | marine sediment metagenome | isolation source: surface marine sediment (1.8m) | place: French Polynesia: Moorea | collected 2018-08 | reverse complement strand
CCAAAAAAAAAGAAATCCCCAAGCCCATTTCAGCAGGATTGTGACTTGCAACGGTTGCTGTACGGTACAAGGGACTTCGCACTGCAGTTGCCTTGAGCACTGCTTCTCGTTTTTGTGTTGTCAACGTTTCACTCAAAACTAATCAACACTTGTGACAATTGTGTCGAAACTTTTGCTTCAAATGGGTGGGTGTTTCAGCGCCCCAACAGGGTGAGTTCCAGTTGGAGTGGGGGCCGCAGCGGACCCAGTTCCACACCGTGATGTTTTTACCCACCATCGTCCACTGCAGCGCCATCTGCGCGCATAAATTTTAGCGTCCTCGCTTCTGTTGCAGCGCCCCCTGTGTGCGGACAGGGCGAGTTCCAGTGCCAGAACGGACAGTGCATTCCGACGTCGCGCCGCTGTGATAGGTACTACGACTGCCAGGATCGGTCGGATGAGACGGGCTGCGGTGAGTGCGACACGCATATATCTGTGTTTTGCCTTCGTGTCAGTAAAGGACGCCTCAGACGTCACTCTTGTCGCAGCTGCTGTTGCAACGAGCTGCTTATGTTGCCTCTCAATGTACAAGACTGGATTCACACTGGACGCGTCACGCGTTACGTCTCAGCAACAAGCAATGCTGGGTTGGGTGACATGACGCAGAAGGCATCGATTTGTGTGCTGACGCAACTCGTGACGCACGTGGCGTGAATCCTGAGCCACTTGTTCCTGCAGCGGATCCGCATCTTGGATCCTCAAAAGCGGCCTACCTGCTCTTGAGGCCTATTCACACCTGGATTCGCCTTGCGTTGCGTCTTTTGCGCCTTCTAACGGGCCACTGTGTTAGCCGTGGTGCCGCAGTATCCACTGCCTCACGCAGCGACGCATCGCATGGCGCATGCAGTGTGCAGCGCTTGACGCCGCCTGCTTCGGGGTTGGGTTGCAGAGCCGGCCGCGTGCTCGGCGGGGGAGTGGCGCTGCGGGAACGGCGACTGCATCCCGCAAGCGAACCGCTGCGACAGGAAATACGACTGCTCGGACGGAACCGACGAGTTCGAGTGCGGTAAGACGCGTGTGCGGTGGACTGAACTCGTGTTGGTCGTGTGACCGCTGGAGTAGTGGCGAGTGAAGTGTGGGGTAGACAGACTTAACACACCAATCACGCAGCACGTGTCTGAGACGCTGATCATAACTTAGTTTTGGTGTGAGCTGAAAAACGATTTTGCACATTCTTCGCAAATGGTAAAAACGTCGACTCGACCTGAGTAGCACCACAGATTTGTGGGACTGAAAGTGGAAGTTGACGTGAAAAAGTAAAACCGAAAAGTGGCTCGCTCTCCCAGCACCGCAAAGGAAAAGGTTTTGGCTCAGCAAAGTGAAAATGTCTGGCTTTAGACGAGAAGAAAACTGCGAAGCTTTGGTCCCATTCACGTCAGTTTTCACTTTGGTCTGCAGCTTCACAGCTCTAACACAGTTGTAGTTGCTGTGTTGTTGGTAGTCACGGTGGTAGTGTTGGTGTGGTTGCCATGTAGACACGACGCGGGGTTGCCGGGACGACGAGTTCACTTGTTCCTCTGGAGACTGTATCCAGGCAACGCAGCGCTGTGATGGACAATTTGACTGCAGCGATTTCTCCGATGAACAAAATTGCCGTAAGTGACGCTTTGAAACTTGTCTACTCAAGATTCTTTTCTCTTTCAGCGATTGATCATTCGTTTTGCAGAAAGAGCTCTTTTTGCTACATTTATGCGACGCGCAACTGAAACTTTCTCGTTTCCATCTAACAACTGTTTCAAGTTTTGAGGTTGTGTGGACCCAACATTGTCTCACCGCTTTCTGCACCCGTGTGTGATATTTTAAACCAAGGTTTTTAACACGGAGCTGTTTGATTGGTCAGCGTGCGAGGCGCCGAACGCGCGCTGTGCGAATGGGGAGTGTCTGTCGCGCTTTCAGCTTTGCGATGGCGTCGCGCAGTGCACTGACGGCTCCGCCGAACACAACTGTTCCGGTACTGATCACTAAGAGATGTGTGGCTGAGTGGTCCATGTTGCTTTGGTGTTCTGTGACAAGCTGTCTGAGTGTCAAGTTTCAATTCTTTCGTGACTATGGTGAACTGTTGACTGTTCATGAACCTGAAATCTTGTGAACTGGGGAATGTTCAGATTGCGCACAGAATTCAAGTTCAGGATTGTACTGTAGCTACTGAGACTGGACGTCCCTGTGCGCGTTGATGTCAAGAGAACGACGTGCGTGTTGATGTGGTAGAGAATCTCCGTCGCCTGAACATTTTGGAGTGTCTTCCGTGTGAACCCGTCGAGTGGGTTCGGTCTGAATGGCTTGTGTTGCGATGGAGCAATAATGTACTTGTCGCCCCTGCAAAACGAGTCTGTCTGACCTGACCCTCCCCAGTCTGAGCAACGCGTCATCGTGTGTCACTGTGGGATTGTTTGTCGGCTGAAGCATTCTCCAAGTCTTTCAATTCTCCAGTGTTGCTGATAAATCTACGCTGTTGGTGTTACAAAACACCAAATGTTTGTGTTGTGTGTCAGGAATGTGGAAACATGTGTGAGCAGCTGACGAGACGACAAGCAGGTTTTGAATGACACCCTTCGATTTGCACAAACAATTTTTTGTGTCGAACGCGTGTACAAGACCGAAGTTTTGTCAGGCACTGTTTGTGTGCTTTTGTTCCGCTGGTTCGGGGACTGGTCCGCGTGAAAGTTCTTCACCCTCACTGCGATTGGTTGTTTCAGCCTCATGAGACCACAGGGGGCGCTGAGCTCACTTTCCCGCCGCTTCCGTTACAGAGGAGCCCAGCAGGTGTCGCCGCGGTCAGTTCCGCTGCGACTCTGGAGACTGCATCGACGAAGCTTTGAAGTGTGACGGCAGGCACGATTGCAGGGATCGCTCGGACGAGCGCGGCTGTCGTAAGTGGTGACGTCATCATGCTCGACCTGAGCCAACCAATCCCTGTGCTTGTTCCCGTTGGCAGTGAGCTTTGAGTCAGCCACTGGGAAGCCTGCATCCACTTGTACAGAAACAGCAACGACCCTCTCCAAGTTATCTGCTGCTGCCCTCTCTCCCTGGAACCCTGTGAATGCTCCTGCTTATAATTTTAAGATTTTTGCCACATTTGCAGCTCTGAGGACATTGCCAAAATTTTCAATGCCTGTTTTGAAATTCTTTGGAGGAGAATATTTTGTCGAACGCTCAAAATGTTCCTTCTCAGAAAGAGTTTTTTTTTTGCAGCTTCTGGCAACTGAAAACATTTGTTTGCTTTCAGAAAATAATTTTGTCCTGAATTTGGTGCTTGTTGTCTGTCGCGCTTTCGCAACCGTTTTGCACTTTGTTTTGCTCATAGATCTTTAGTTGCACTGCTTGACGCAAAACGTTTTTGTGTGTTTTGCTTCGTTTGTAACATCCGGCAGAGTTGTTAGGTTTGACATGCATGACCTCTTCTGGAAGAAAATTGTCTGCATGTGTTTTTCAACGTCAATGTGCAATTGAGAAGTACTCTGAACGATCAATGATTGAATTTTGTTCAAAGTGTTCATTGATCCACCTCACTTGAAGTGACTGATTTGGAGTGTGTTGGAGAATACAGAACTGGCTCCCGATAAACTTTACGTGTTGAGCGCTCACCGTGTCTTCAACTCTCCGAGGGAGTTCCTGGTTCTGACATTGATCAGTCTGACTCACGACAAGAAGAGCCTGAAAGACACACGTCCGATTTTTCACTTCTGGTTCGCAACTTTCGGTGCTCAATTTCCGGCCCCATTGCAGCGTCGATCGGCTTCTGTCAGAGCTACGAGTTCCGTTGCGACAGCGGAGACTGCATCGACGCGCGCAGTCAGTGCGACGGCAGAGCCGACTGCCCCGACTCCTCCGACGAGTTCAACTGCCGTGAGTAGTTTTCACTGACGGAAGTCTGTCAGGGGTTGCGACAGCACGGGCAGAACGCAATCCCAAAAACATGTCTTCAACACAGTAGTTGTGAGTACTCGTGATGTACTCCTGTCACGAACTGTCTCGGTTGGTTTGAACCTTGAGAAAAACCCAGTCCAATGATGTTGCGACGGATCCAGCCTTCAGTGTGGAATTGAAGCACGGCGTGAATTTTGCAGAGAGCCCGATCACGGTGACGGTGTCTCCGAGACAGCTGCGCGTGCGCGAGGGAGAGGAGGCGGTCTTCACGTGCAGGGCGACCGGCAACCCGACGCCCAACGTGCGGTGGACCAAGTCCAATCAGGTGTGTGTGTGTGTGTGTGTGTGTGTGTGTGTGTGTGTGTGCGTGTGCGTGCATGTGTGTGTGTGTGTGTGTGTGTGAATGCTCCGACGGTTCATCCTGTCCGTTGCAGGGCCTCCGTTCAGGCTTACGCACGTGTATGGAGAGAGTGAGTGGGTGAGAGAGACACACAGAAGAGACAGAAGAGAGACAACAGTGTGTGAGTGTGAGGAAATGGTTTGAGAGGGTTTGAGAGAGTTTGAGAGTTTGAGAGGGTTGAATGTGTGTCAGTGTCAGTGTCAGTGTCAGTGAACAGACCTGTGCTCTTTGTCTGCTGCAGGGTCTCCCGTTCGGCGCCTCCGACGTGAACGGACGTCTGACGATCCGCTCTGCGAGCGCGAGCGATGACGGGCAGTACGTGTGCTCGGCGATCGGCGTGCCCGGGGACCACCGCGCCACGGCCACGCTCATCGTCGACAGCTTCAGTGAGTGGTGCTCCTGCCGCAAACACCCAATTTTACACGCACGCACACACGGGTATTTGACGCACTGGAGTCTGGTAACGAATCACTTGCAGTGAACGGGGCAATTAATTTCGGGTGTGTTCAATCTCGCTGTTCTCAGTCGGCATCACGTGGCCGTTCACTTCCGGCTGTGCGTCCGCCTCTGGTTTGTCACTTCCTGCTCGAATTCACTTCTGTTTCCGACGAAATTCTGCTTCACGGTCGCTTTTGGTTTCAGTCGGGCCGACGGAGGGTCCGGTGGTGCCCGGGCGGTGCGGACGCGACCAGGCGACGTGTCAGAACGGGCAGTGCGTCCCGCGCGACTACCTCTGTGATGGAGACTACGACTGTTCCGACCGGAGCGATGAGGCCAACTGCGGTGAGGCTTCGGTGTGTGTGTCGGGGGGGGGGGAGGGGGGAGCGTCTACGTGCGTGTGTGGAGGGGTGGACGTACGCGTACACCTTCATGTTTTTCGCTCTCTTCACAGTGAACCCGCTGCCGTGCGAACCGAACGAGTTCCAGTGCGGGAACGGCAAGTGCGCCATGAAGATCTGGCGCTGTGACGGAGACGATGACTGTGGAGACAACACCGACGAAACCAACTGTCGTGAGTACCCCAAATACTCAATGAACATGAAACAAACAGGCCTGCCAGCAACTGTTGCTTTTCTTGAGTCTTTTGGCACAAACGACAGAGGTCCACTCGAAGATACCAGCGGCTGTCGTGGTCGACCCATGTTTTCCCAATGACCCGCGCAGCAATGAAGCCTTGCACTACTTTCCTCAGCGACGTCGGACCCGTCAGCACCGTGCCGCGCGGATGAATACCAGTGCCTGGCCGGGAACCAGTGCATTCCGCAGAGCTACCAGTGCGACGGAGAAATCGACTGCCAGGATCGCTCCGACGAAATTGGCTGCGGTCAGTACTGACGTACCAGGCGTCAGCGCGTCTTCTTGGGCCAATGAAGCGTGCGACACAGCACGAATTAAAAAATAAACTTTCAGAAGGACACAACACAGCACACTGAGTGTGAAACAGGTCCCTTCATTCTCGCGTCAACCTGCATTTCAACCTGAGCTTTGGAATAATCGAAATCAGTTTTCCATCTCGCCGTGGTTCGAGTCAAGTTTGTGCTTCGTGTCGTCGTTGTGTTGACCGGTTTCCCGTCGTGTTTGCAGCGTCCCCGACGGTGATTCGTCCCCCGCCGGCGTCACGTGAGGCGAGTGCCGGCGCCACCATTACCATCGAGTGCGAGGCGATCGGCGTCCCGACGCCCATCATCGTCTGGCGTCTCAACTGGGGTCACATCGGAAAACCGCCCAGGGTCAGTGCCTTCCGGATGATCTTGTTTTTCTCTTCAAAAACCCTGCGTCTCATTCTTCCTTTGTTTAGAGTGCTGAGGTCGGGAGTCTGAGTTTGCAAACCTCACTGGAGTGGCGTGTGCCATTCGTCTCGTTGCTAGGTAACGACGACGTCGTCAGGAGGCCGCGGCGTCCTCACGATCCGGAACGCGCGTGCTGAAGACGAGGGCGCGTACACGTGCGAAGCGCTCAACAACAAAGGCTCCATCTTCGCGCAGCCGGACACTATCGTTACCATCACCGGTGAGTTGCTGTTCCACAGTCCTGAACGAATCCCGGCACAACGAAATGGGGAGACACGGGCTACCCAGACACGGGTATCTGGCCATTTCAGGTCCAACCTGAAAATGGCCAAACACCCCATATCTCCTGGTTTTGGGTCTGACTTGAGATGGCCAGACACTCCCTGGAAATACTTTTCGGAGCCTTGTTTAGTGTTTGGCCATTTTCATGTGGGACTTGAAATGGCCATACACCCGTGCCTCCTCATTTGGGGTGTCTGGCCCTTTCGTGACATGTCGTCTGTCCTGCCCGCAATCTCATACGTTTTGATTCCCTCACGAACTGCGTACGTGGCGCCCCCACCGCATGCTTGACGCCCTGATCACGTGTTTCCCACAGTTCAGAGCGGGATCTGCGCGCCGCCCATGTTCAACGCAGGCGCGCGCACGCGCGATGAGTGTCTGCGCTGCTTCTGCTTCGACCTGACGACGGACTGCGTGAGCAGCTCCCTCTACCTGTCGGAGGTGAGCGCCCTTACTCAGGATTTCTTTGATTCGACTGGAAACTTCTGTTTCTAATAAATTCGTTGGCCATTGTCCATTCAAGAGTGAAGGTGAGAGATGTGAGTGGACTGTGCCAATGACGTGCCACAACAGCTGAAGATCTCTGTCAGCAGATTTGTGCACTCAGCATCCACGCCTGGTCGTGTCATAGCTCGGTTTGTCCATTGTCAGATCTCGGCGGGAAACACCCTGTCGATGGTGTCTCGGTCGTCGCGTCAGCCGCTGAGCGCGACGCTCGTCGAGTACGTGCCACGTGACAACGCCTTCAGCGTCTCCGACTACGCGCGCCGCGTCCAGGGAGACTACTTCTGGAGCATGCCCGTCCAGTTCCTCGAGAACAAGGTGCGTCACTTCCGGTCTGACCCAGCCTTCACTTCCTTCACTGACCATCAAGATCATTCGTGGGTCTGCTTTTTTCACGCTTCGTTGCGCAAATGACCCTTGGCTGCATTCACAGGCGAGTTGCTCTCTGCACCCCGACATAAAATCACTTTTTGACAATTGCGGAAGCTTTACAACACGATGTTCATGGGCGCCACACTGACCGCACACAGCCCTGCGCTGCTTCCGCTGCAGGTGACGAGTTCCGGAGCGACCCTGAGCTACACCATCTCGTACGAGGTGAACGGGAGCCCGAGCCGTCCGTCCGGACCTGACGTCATCATGGCCGTGAGTACCGTCATGACGTCATCAGAGTTGGACACGACGAGGATCAACACTTCAGAAACGTGATGCTGACGTGATCGTGATGATGAGTGAAATCTTGACATCTGTTGGTGATGTTGTCTGCAGGGGAAGAACGGGCAGATCCTGTACCACACGTCGCTGCTGAGGGCGTTCGCGGGCCGCACTGAGACCGTCAGCGTTCCCTTCAGAGAGGTACGTACAGACGCAGAGCAATGCACTGATGCACAGAAACACGTGCACGCAGACTGAGGAGTACATACAGACAGAGAAGTGCGTGCTGACAGGCACGGTTTCGCTGAGGTTCAGGAGTTCACACAAGACGCGCGTTGGGTCGTGCACCTGCTTTTCGCATAACAGGTTTCAGTGAACACACACACTCACACACACACACTCACACACACACACACTCACACACACACACACACACACTCACACACACACACAGCTCAACTCGTCTCCCTGCAGGGCTCGTGGACCCTGGATGAGCAGGGCGCTCGCCCGGCGGACCGGCCCGTCCTGTTGCGCGTCCTCGCAGGGATCGACTACATCCTCGTCAAGTCCAACTATGACCCGAACCAGCGACAAGTCAGGTAGGACCGACCGTGCCGCAGGGTGGTGGGGGCAGGGGCACCAGTTGCCGCAAAGGGCTCTGTGAGGAACGGAGCTTTTACGTTTGAAACGGCGGACGTGCAATTTACAAGACCAAGACGTGCTTGATTCACACATTTATTGTGTGCGCGAGTGTCTTCGTGAGCGTCGATGAGAAAGGAACAAACGCGCGACACACACATCGCTGTATTTTGCGTCCGAGACGTGAGTGACACGACTCAGTCCAGGTCGATGCTGCAGTATCTGTCCACTCTGCGACCTGTGTCTTCTTCTGTGGCGGGTTCTGTCTCGGCGTGTCGGGTTGTGCTGGTGTTGGCCTGAACGGCGTTGTTTCTGGATCCAGCCTGAGCGAGCTGGGCGGCGCTGGAACCCACTGGAGCGGGCTCTGTGGCCCTGGACAGATCTGTGGCCCAGGGTCCCATTGGGGCAGCTTCGGTGGCCCTGGATCCCGCTTCGGTCGTCCTGGGTCCCACTGTGGCGACATCTGCCGTCGAGGTGCCGCTGCTGCACTCGGGTTCACTTGATCCGCTCGCAAAATTTAGAAAAGAACCGAAAAGGCTCTGCAGGCTGACAACCAACTCCTGCTCCGACGGTGTGCTGTCCAGGTTCAACAAGTCTCGGAGCTGAGTCCCTGCATCGTTGCTGGCGTGAGCACTCGTGTTTGTGGCGTTGCCTTGACTTCTCGTGGTGTTGGATTGTACACTCGTGGCGCTGGTTTGGTAATTCAGGGTGTCACCTCGAGTGCTCGAAGGGTCAAATGGAGTTGATACTTTGGCGCCGGAATTCAGGAAAGAGCTGAACATCCAGAGAAAGGGGGAAAAGTCTTCCTCGAAAGATGCGTTGTTTGACGAGCCGCTCGGCTGAGTGGTCGCGGTGTCGGATTCAGTTGGTTCACTCATGGACAACGCACGGAACAGGCTTTGGATCGTGTTGACCAGGTCTTGTCCGGCGGGCGTGGTGTCTGTCATCTCGTTCTCAACGCCGACGTCTTTGCGCTGAGGCTGCAGACTCTCGAGGAAATCCACGAGAGAGTTGAGCACGAGGCGGATCCTGTGGGCGAGTTCCTCGGGGGACCCGGTGTCGAACAGGTCGTCGAGTTCCTTCTGCACCTGGCGGTGGCGTGCGCTGGTTCCACTCGAGCTGGACTTGGCTGTTTCGAGGGCCGCGTTCAGAATGCCCCGCACCATGCTCACGGATTGTTCGGGAGGGACGCTGGTGAAGATGAGGTCGATCGAGCTGCGCATCGTCTGGGTTGGGACGTTCGCGAGGGGCGTGCTCTCCACGAAGTTGAGCAACACGTCACGTGCCTTGTTGAATGACTCTTGAGGTGACGCGCTGCTGTCGAGATATGGCTGGATGGCAGAGGAAACAACGGAGGGGAGACTCGCCAGCACCTGTCCCCAGCTGCCGCCAACACCCAGAGTTCCGGTGCGCGTGTACGTGTACCACTTGAGTTCGATGCCGTGCTCCCGGCAATACAGCTTCAGCTCTGCCTCCAGTGGCTTCATCTCGGGGTTGTGGATCAAGTCCAGGTGCTCGAGATGCGCCAGTCTCCCCTGCCTCAGCGCGCGGGTCAAGGCTTGCCCGTCGGCTAGACTGAGCCCGGTGTCCTCGAGGTGCGCGATGCGGACGGTGCGGCAGGCGAGGATCTGCGTCCACAGCTCGCCTTGTCCGGAGAGGTCCACCCGGGAGACGGAGACTTCCTCGAGGCGCGGTGCGCGTCCCGCCCGGAGCGCGTTGCGCAGCGCCTCGCTGTCGTCCCCGTCCATCCGCCCGCAGCGCAGCGACAAGCGCTTCAGCTTCGGAAACACCGACGAGATCGGAGACTCGAAGAGGTGCTCCACTTTCACTGAACTTTCCTCGAGCCTCAGAAAGACCAGATGTACAAACGGAGGGATCATCGGGCGGGTACCAGGCGGAAGGCCACAGCGGAAAAGGGTCAGTCTGTGCAGGGACGGGGGCAGCCGCTCCAGCACGAACTGCACCAGGACAGGGTTGACCCCGATGAGATCCAGGGCAGCGAGCGGGGACCCGTGCAGCGCCTCCCCGAACCGGCGAACCAGAGGCTCCGGCAGGTCCTCCAAGGCGACGTCAATGAGCTTGCACGTGAGGACGCGCGTCGACGTCCTCAGCTGCTCCGTGGCGGTTTGCAGGAACTCTGGGAGCACCGCGTGGAACTGGGAGCTTTTCACGGTGAGCATGCTGGCTGCTGCTGCGCACTCGTTCACTGGCATGTAGTGCAGAGCGTCAGGGTCGAGCCAATCCCACGTGAGCAATGAGGGTTTGAACAGATCTGCCGCGCGGTGGTCCTGAGACGTGTTTTCTCTGGCGAGAGCGCGCAGAAACTCGTCGACGGTGTGTGATGGCAGAGCCGTGCCCTGCTGCGCGTCGTGCGCGTTCCGCACCGCCGCGTCCGCGATCTCGAGCAGCGCGCCCCGCGCCGCGGCCTCCGGGAGCTTCCCCACGACGAAGCTCAGCAGTGTTTTGTGAGACTCCATTCGCTCAGTGAGGAAATACCAGGAGTCAGTGTGGGACGCACCGAACGGGACGTCGCTGACGGCTTTGTAAGTTTCAGCGATGGGCTTGAGGAATTGCCTGGCGTTTTCTATCGAGATGCGAGCGGCTTGTCTCGCCTCACTGACCGGGTCGTGCCCGTCACCCCCGACATCCGGGGCGTTTGACTCTGAGCTGTCACCGGAGGGAGCGGAGACAACACCACCGGATCCCGCGCCCTTCTGCTCAGCGCTCAGCTTGACGGCGTCCACGTATGCCTGCATGGACGCCCCCATCACGGCAATTCTGCTTTCCCAATCCGACAGGAAGTCTGTGAGCACCTCAGTCTCTTCCTCAGGGACTGGTTCTTCGGACTTGGGCGGTGGCACGTCCATTGGCTCGGAAGACTGATCCTTGAGATCCCGGAACTGATCGAGGATGGTCTCCCAGGGACCGCGGTCGCCATCTTGGAGTCTGGAGACCACGTGATTCGCAGCTGCGTTTTCCTGAAAGGTTTTGTGGGGGAACTGGAGGATGGTGGTGGGTCTGAAGCCGCTGCCCGCGTGCTCTGCCGTGAGGATCCCCAGCTTGTAGATGTTGGCGTTCTTGATCTCTTGCCTGGAGAAGATGAGCTGTTTGTCTTCGCGGGTGAGCCCCCGGAAGGCGAGCTCCGCCACCGCGGCCGTGGCCTCCGCGCTCTCAGCCTCAGTCAAATCGTTGACGACTTTGGAGGAGCTCTGGATGAAGAAGACGAGCTGATCGTAGGTGAGAGTGAAGGTGTCCGGGAGCTGGTCGTATTCCTTGAAGAGCAGGGCCAGAGCCTGAATGATGAGGGGAACTCGGTACAGGTCCTTGATTCCCTTGTCTCTCAGCTGGTAGAAGAACTCCCTCCTCTCCTTCTCGTCCAGTATGTTGGAGACGAACTCTCGTGCCTTCTTCAGGGAGAACCCCATGTTCCTGGCGACAACAGTCATCTTGTTGTGGACTTCCTGGATCACGAAGGGTCGGCTGGTGATCATCAGGGTGCAACTGCGGTGTGTGTTGCCGATGACAATGTTCTTGATGATGGGGTAGTTGTTGAGACGGATCTCGTCCAGACCGTCCAGGATAAGCAGAACGCGGTCCCTCCCGGACTTGAGGTACTGAGCGATCTGGGTCTCGCTGATCTCCTCTCGATCATCAATGGAGCCGATTTGGGTCTTTATCAAACTCTCGATGGGCTGGTCCGTTTCAGCGAACTTCAGCTTGACCACGAACACCGCGTCGAACAAGTCCAATTTCCCAGTGGCCCAGTCGAAAGCGAGTTTGTGGGTGAAGGTCGTTTTCCCGGTCCCTGGATCGCCTTTGATCAAGATCCTCGTGCCCGTTGCCTTCCGGTTGTGGAAGAGCTGTGAGTAGTGTGTGAGTTCCGTGGTCTGCATGCGGTACCCCCTGCCGGAGAAGGACTCGAGCTCGAGCTCGGCGTACGCCTCGGACAGCAGCAGCGCCTGCTCGTCCATCCAGGGGAAGAGCAGCAGGTTCTCCCAGTTCACGTCCGTGTACCAGTCGAACAGCAGCGGCCGGAAGTCGGGATACGGACCCACATGACCTGCAGAGGTAGCCATGACAACAAAGGTCGTCAGATCATCGAGCCTGTTGGGGGAAATAACGGTGACAAGTTCAAAATTTCTTGCTGATGTTGTCATGGAGTTGTGACGTCACAGAACCTGTGGAGGTTTTCACAACTGTTTCCACCAGATTCTAAACTTTGGAGGTGGAGTTATCGGCTACAACAGAGGGAGTTGCTGGAAGCAAACTTGTGTGAGTACTCACTCTTCGGAAGGTATTTGGGGTCGAGTACTTGGCCGCCGGCCAGGTCGTGATTGGTTCCGCGCTCGACGAAGCCGAGTCGTTCGGCCTCCACCAGGAGGCGCTGCAGATCTCTGACCGTCGGCTCATCGCGCTCCCGCCACACCCGGAGCACCTGAGGGGGAACGGCTCGTGTGTGCGTGTGTGTGTGTGCGTGTGTGTGCGTGCCACACTGTCGGCTTGTCAGTCTCCCACCACATCCTCAGCACCCTGGCGGGAATGGCCAGTATGTGTGCCACACCCGCAGAAACTGAATTCGAAGTTTGGAAAATAATAAATATAAATTCGACCTTGGACTCGTGCCACGAAGTGTGCGTGCGTGGATTGTCTCTCCCTTCGGTGGAGGGTCAAAAGCACCAGCGTCGACCCAACTGTGTTGGGGTGATCCAAAACTTTTGGGACCAACAACACTCCATGCAAAATGAGGTCTGCGATTGTGGGCAAAATGCACAAGCCGGTTGCCTCCAAGCCAACCTTTGAGTGTTGTTGGGGACCCAAGTTCATACGCCGCCAAATAAGCACTGCAGGTGCAAAGTTGCTTCTTGAACTTTGAAAATGAAAAGACAGAATAAGACTGCGGTCGCCCCTCCGTAAACCCTGATCGTGGATCTATGTGAGGAAGGAACAGACACGTACGAAGAAGGCTCGCCGCCAGGAGTCGGGCCCCGCATCCTCCTGGATGTGGTAGAACTTGGCGTCCCTGATCCCGAGCTGCAGGGTGGCGAAGCGGTGCAGGTGTTGCGGGTAGAAGCGGTGCGCGAGGCGCCCCAGCAGCCGCTCCGTGACCTCGCTGTCCGGGGACACGTGCGCGCCATCTTCCGCTGTCGCCATGGCTAACAACGCCTCGAGTCTTCAGAGCTGAGAAAATGAAACAGGTACCGGTAAACGTTGTGATTTTGGTGTCGGCATGTACAATTTGAGGGTGAGGTGGTAGCGGGCACGGGGCCACCTCGGCTCGACCCACGGAGGAGCAACAGAAAGATCCGACTCCCTGGGGCCCAGAACCTGGAGGCGTTCGACAATCAGTCTCTCGCCAGAACTTTGGAACCGGTCGTCAAAAGGCAAGAAATATGGGATCGGCACCGATAAGATTGCAGCACTCACTGAACGACGATATTTCCGTTGTTAAGGACGCGGAGAAAAGTCAAGCTGAAGTCTTGTCTCCACTATCAACTTTAGTTGGTCAACAGGTGACTTTCTTGCTGTCAGCCATTTTAAATTGGCAATTGAACATATTTAATGAACAACTTTGACCAGTTTTATCGTCAGCCGCGGATGAGAGTGCAAGTTCCACTGACTCGCGCTTCTCCACAAAAAAAACTTCCATGTTTGGCATTCAAGATTACGAATCAACAAGCGTCTTATTGGAGGGGGCTTTTTCCAACAAAAGACACTTTTCCAAACCGAAAACGATGAAAATAAGCGACGAGTGTGCAAATTTCAAGGGCCCGAATCAGCTGGGGCTGAGAGTTGAACCGGAGCTGACACTGCAATGCACACTGATGGCCGCTGAATTCACAAGTTTTGGTGATCAACGTAAATTTGCAGTGTCTTGTTAACAGGTTGTTGTCCTTTCGTCATCACAGTTTGGCACAAGTTGTTCTCGACTTGTGAGAAAGAAGTTTCAAACTCGGGCGCAGATTGGGGTACGACCAACCTGAAAAACTTTTGCTGTTGGCGGTTGAATTGAGATCTCGAGTGGACCCACAATATCTTCAATCGCGTTAGACCACAGAATCCAAGTCCACCGTCATCTCTTCATTTCAATTTATTAGGAATCTGCCACAACCTACCTTTGTTCCTGCTCGCAAATTTCCGAGCCTTGCACAGTGGTTTAAAACTGTCGTGTTCGTTGTGTAAAACTTTCTGACTTGTCACCGACACAGTTCACTTGCGTCTTGTCAGGAAAAGAGTGTTGTCACTGTATTTTTGGACAACAAATGCTGTCCTGTTGCGAGACAAGTGATTCATAGGTTTCATTTCTCAGGACTCAGCCGGATGCCCTGAAATACGTTTGTTTTCTTCCTCGTGCGTCACTCACCGGATCCAAAAATTGGAGCGCGACCTTCCCTGCTCAGCGAATTGGGGCACTGTGCGCGTTGCCATCACAAGTGTGTCGAAGGGGGCGTGGTTCGTTCAGTTGACAAACTGAGATGTTGTCGCATCTCCAGCGGATCCAGGCTTGAGGTCGGCATCCCAACCCTGAGGCGGGAGGCAAAACTCCAGGCTTTCAAATTTTTTCCTGAAGAAAGCACAGGGTCTGAGCGCAGGGGAGGGGGGGGGGGGAAGACTGATCTTCAACCTCTTGTGTGTCTCTTGGGAATCCACTGGAACCACCAAAGAAAGAACTTTGTGAACGTCTAAATTTTGCGTCGATTTCTGTCGCAAGCAAGATTTTGTTGCTGAGTTTTGGTCCTCTAGAGTTGGATCGGCGTTTCATTTCCACCGATCCTAGATCCACGCCAATGTGCAAATCGTGGCGCCAGACTGTCTCACTGCCGTCGTCCAGGGCCGTCATATTTCCAGGCAGCATCCGACACCAAAAGCCGAGGACGATATGCTCGTCGTGAGAAAACTTACAGAACCAGCCTTTACCCCCTGCACAGACAGGGCTGTGTTCGCATTGTGGATCCCACAAACACACTTTGCAACGTCGCGGCTCAGCTGGCTGCTCGTAGATTCTGGGCGCCATGACAAGAGATTGCACACGTCTTGAAATGATTTGGAAGACCGAACGTGCAAACGGAAGCTTTATTTCTCAACAAATGCTGAAACTTGCCACAAATACTGAAACTTTCACGAGTATCACGATAGTGTTCACCTTGTGCGCGTGTGCAGTAGTTCAGTCAACGCTGCGTCACTCAGTCGAGGTCAGATCTGTGTGAAACAGGCCAACGGTATTGTCCGCCTACAGTATTGTGCAGCGGGAGAACAAGGAGTAGGCGCCCTCTATCATGTAGTACCACCAGGGCAGCGCCGGCCCCGCAGCCGTGCTTGGGGAGCTCTGCACCCCAATCTGCCACCTGTTGGCGGCCGCCTGAACCTCGGGGACGAGGTCATTCAGTCCTGGGTTGTGCAAAAGGTTCAGTGATTGGACGTGGTTGAGTTTGCCAGCGTCCAGCGCAGCCAATAGGAGCTGCCCGTCGCTCTTGGTGAGACTGGTGTCCATGAGGTCCACGGTCCGGATCGTAGGCTTCTGGATGATATCCAGGATTTTGGAGCCGTGGCCGCCAAGGTCCCCAAATCGGATGCAGATGTTCTCCAGCAGGGGCATGTGTCCCTGGCTCACAGCCTCGTGTAGAGACCCCACCTCCTCCTCGCTCCACTTGAGCCGACTGCAGGCCAGAGACAGGGTGCTCAGATTCGGGAACTGAGACTGGAACATGGGGCCGAGTCTTGCGACGGCCGAGTCGATGAACAAACTGCGCAGGCCGACTTCCGCCGGAAACCGGAAGTCGATCTCGGGCGGGATGTGCAGCATGGTCAGTTTCCTCGCTGACGCGGGGAGATTTCTGACGACAGCATTGGCGATGCTGACGTCATCTATGACGTCCATGAACACGGAGAGAACGGTTCCGGCGGACGCCAGCGTCTCGGCCAGCGTCTCAAACTCTTCCGGCTCCAGAACCCCAGTTGGGATGTTCTGGAGTTCGAAGACGGTCAGGTTCTGCATGTGTCGGACCAACTCCACGACTGGGGTCAGGTTGCCGGAGACGTCTTCGAGCTTCAGCGCGTTGGGTCCGTTTCTGCTGGGCACGAACACGTCTCCAATGGGGCCCTTGAGATTGACGATGACTGGAGTGGGGACCTTGCCCTGTGTGGTGCAGCCCTCGCTGCTGTACAGCGCCTCCGTCGCGCTACTGAGCGGGATCTTGGCCTCGTTCATCAGGTCTGTGATGTAGCTCTTGAGCGGGTACACCGAGATGGCCTCACCGCTTCCGGGATGAAACGCATGCGCAACGAGCATTTCCGCGATCTCGCGCAGAATCTGTCGGGCGAGGTCCGGATGAGGCTGGAGTTTCCCCATGAGGAACCGCAGCAGAATCTTCATGCTGTTGGTCTGCTCCTGCAGCCACTGGTAGTTCTCCGTCACGGCCTGGAACGTGATGAGGTCTCCGGAACTGAGCAGTTTCTGAAACACCCCGGTGAGGAGGTCCAGGGCCCCGGCCGGGTTCCGATTCATCCAGCTGCACACCATCACCATCATGACGCCATAGTTCTTCATCGTCACCTCGGTGTCCATGTTTCCCCGCGCGAACCACTCCCGAGTCTTCTTCTTCTGCTCCAAATCGAACATGTCCAGAAGCTCGAGCACGAAATCGAACGTCACCCGCTTCTCTTCCTCGGTGAAGTCCTGCGTCGCCGGGTAGGTTTGGGTCGTCTTCCACAGCAACGCGATGTCGGGCTCGTCGTCAAGGAAACCCTTCTCGAGGACGGTTTTGAACATGAGTCGGAGCCCCTCGTCCTTCCCTCCCTCGGTTCTGCGCATCGCGGCGAGGAACTTCTGCGCTGCGCTGTTGATGATGACGGCTCGGCGGTCCTCCGTTGTCGTCGTCGAGAGCTGCGCCTCCAGCTTCGGCCTCTTCCTCCTGCCTTCCCTCAAACTGCTGACGTCAGCGTCTCCCTTGAACTGATTGCTGTACATGGTTTTGAGGGCTTCCCATGGTTCCCTGTTTCCCGCCACCAGTTCCCTGGCCACGTGGCCTGAGGTGGAGTACTCCTGCACCGTTTTGTGGGGGAACTGGACGGTGGCTGTGGGTTTGAACCCAGTGACGGTTTTGGTGGCGGAGAGGAGCCCCAGTTTGAAGACGTCTTCGTTGGAGATTTCGTCCCTGGAGAAGACGAGTCTCTGCTGGGTCGGGTCGGTGAGACCGAGGAACGCCAGCTCCCCGACCACCTTCATCGCCTCCTGGATCTGCTCAGGGCTCAGGCCCTTGATGGCCTCACACGTTTTCTGCAGATACAGCACGAGTTCGTCGTAGGTGAGCGTGTAGGTGTCCGGCAGCTTGGAGCCGTCACTGAAGAGCAGCGCCAGGGCCTGGAGGATGATCGGGACCTTGACCATCCCCTGCATCTTCCTGTCGGACATTTGTTTGAAGAAGAGTTTCCTGACGTCGGGGTCGGTGATGATATGCGCGACGTACGCCTCGGCGGACCTCTGACTGAACCCGGTGATCCGGGCCACGCAATTCATCTCGTTCTTCACCGCGGGCGCCACGTGGGGACGAGAAGTGACGAGAACACAACAGGAAGAGAGCTCCTCTCCAGATAGGATCCTCCGCAGCTGCGGGTGGTGCTCCAGATCCACCTCATCCAGACCGTCCAGAACCAGCAGGACCCTCAGCTCAGGGTCCACGAGGTTCATGTTGATGCTCCCTGCCGAAATCCGGATGTCTTCCGGGGTTTTCATTTGATGCAGCACCGCTTTGGGCACAGCTTCACCGGGCTTCATGTCCCGGAGCTGAATCACGAACACGATGTCGAACACGCCCAGTTCTCCGTCCGCCCAGTCCAGCGCCATCTTGTGGGTGAACGTGGTTTTCCCGATCCCGGGTTGCCCCTGCACCATGATCCGATACCCTTCAGTTTTGCTGGTGTTGAAGAGGTCGAACAGGTCAGTGTAGGCCTTGAGGGGTTTGGTTTGGCGGGAGACGAGCGACTCCATCTCGAGGCGGGTGTAGACGTCAGCGAGGCGAAACGTCTCCTCCAATCGCAGCCACGGACACAGCAGCATCGCCTGCCAATCCGGGTGGCGGTACCAGAAGCGCAGCGCGTCCGCCACCTCGTTCCTCCGCTCCGGCGCGTCGCCTGAAATTCGAGAAAATACTTGTGGAGTGTAGGTTTGTGTGCTGGGAATGTCAGGGTGCACGGGGACCGTCATCATCTCATCTTTCTGTGAAGAGTTCTGCAGCTAAGGACAGGGCCCTGAACGAAAGTGGATGAATCTCGAAACCTGTCTCATTGCGTTCTGGTGCAATTCGCCAAGCGTTGCGTCCACTTGGCGACGCAACGCCGACGCGACACAGAAACGTGGCGGGCCACTTCCGGTGCCAACACGAACTGAACTCACACTTTTCGAGGTAGTTGAGATCGAGTGTTTTGCCTCGGGTGAAGTCTCCGCACGTGCCTTCCTGCACGAAGCCGAGTCGTTCTGCCTCCTCCAGCAGACGCTGCAGATGCTGGACCGTCGGCTCCTCCTTCTCCCGCCACACTCGCAGCACCTGAGGGGTGACAGGGCCAGTGAATACACGTGCCTGAGAGACGTGTGTGTGTGTGATGCGTCTTCGATTGGGTGCGATCGATCTCACCCCGAACACCCTGTTCCACGCCCGAGGTCCGGCGTCGTATTCGATCTGGTAGAACTTGGCGTCCTGGATGCCGACCTGCAGGGTGGCGAAGCGGTACAGGTGCTGCGGGTAGAATCGGTGCGCCAACCCGCCGAGCATCCTCTCCGTGACCGGGGCCGCAGCGTCCAGGGCGCCACCGGCGGCGGCGGCGGTGAGAGAGGCGGCCATGTTGTCGGGATCGGAACCTGCAAATTCATTATGAAGAATGACCAACAAACCCCCTTGCTGCATCTCTGCCTGCGACAAAATTATGTGATAATCTGTCAATCTTGGGCACCCTCTTCTGAGTTTTCAATGTGACAGCGACCCTGACCTGCCCAAAACGTCGTACAGATTTGATGCCAGGCGACAAGTGCTCTACGCGATTGTTTCTGTCCGCTGTTTAGGTGATTTGAACCTTGAAGCATACATTATGTATAATGTATGGTGATGGTGAAAATCACCTATAGGCATCAAAAGGCTAAATCTTTGAACGCGAGTTTGAAAGTGTTCTATTTGTTTGATTTTGGTCATGTTTGGTTTTTTCATTCACTTTCGGGGTGTAGTTGATGCACAAAGTGTCAAAAGAATAAATTTTTGCATTTACGTATTTTTATGGGCAAAAAACCAATATGGCCGACATGGTGAAATTTGGGTATGGCTGTATAAATGGCTTTATAGCTCAGAAACGGTTGATATTT
>JAAUXT010059560.1_pt1 | contig 19523 bp, 20 predicted proteins | sample 7278171 | NCBI WGS metagenome assembly JAAUXT01 (sample SAMN14350112, study PRJNA611818) | marine sediment metagenome | isolation source: surface marine sediment (1.8m) | place: French Polynesia: Moorea | collected 2018-08 | reverse complement strand
GTCCTGGTGACTCCACGATACTCGGTCTCCAGGTTCCCTTCGGCTGCGCAATGGCTCTCCAAGGCGAGCTCTCTCGCCGGCTCGGCGGTGGACTTTCTCCTTGAGTAGCATGAAGTTGCAGAGTGACACAAAAATGCCGCTGCCATACCGCACAGACTTCTGCACACTGTCGGCACCAGGGTGACGCATCGCTGCGGCATCGGAGGGAGGAGCCTCCGCCGCGCGCGTGCTTGCGCAGGGCCCACGACTTGGGAGGTGCAAATGCCCGATCGATCCCGCGATACCGAGAAAGCCAAGGCCTGGTCTGAGATGAAGGCCGCGGTTCGTGCCTACGCCCACGACCCGTCCGGCGACAACGTCGGCGAAGTGGAATCTGCCTGCGGCCGGCTGCGCCGGGCCGAAACGGATTCCTTGTTGGCGCGCGGTCGCGTTTCCGATTTGCCTCGAGGAAGCGCACGGCCACGGAACGGGCCCGGCGCGGAGGACTGACGTCCTTCGCTTCGCTCTACGGGACTGCGGGTCGCCGAAACCATGGTCCCGATGACGTGTCACACTCCGTCACAAAGCGTTGCACTTTGTCGCCGAGTATCCCGCCGCGCGACATATGGCTGTGACGCAAGGATGCTTCCCTAGAGATCGGGGGAGGGTCTGTGCTGCGGACCGTCCTCCGAGCATGTCTCTTTGTTGGGGAGGATCGAATGCTGGCGTTGAGAACCCAGAAGGTCTCGCGGCGTGCGGGAGTGCGCAAGTCCGGCCTTGCCGAGGGACTGCCGGGCGGAACGCTTGACGACCTGTTTCTGGCTTCGGTCCGTAGGTCGGCCGCGCCGCGCGAGATCATTGTTTGCGAGGGCGATCACAGCGACAGCGTCTTCGAGGTCGTCGAGGGTGTCGTCAAGCTCTACAAGCTCACGCCCGACGGCCGGCGGCAGGTCACCGGCTTCGTCTATCCCGGCCAGCTCTTCGGGCTGTCGCTGCATGGGGCTTGCATCTACACCGCCGAAGCGATCACGCCTGTCGCCGTCGTGCTCTACCCACGGGCCAAGCTGGACCGCTTGGCGGCCCACGTTCCCGGCCTAGCACAACGGCTCTTGTCGCTGGCGACGCGGGAATTGATCGCGGCGCAAGAGCAGATGCTTCTCTTGGGCCGAAAGACGGCGGTCGAGAAGATCGCTTCCTTTCTCGTGGCCCAGGCAGCTGATGCCGTTGCTCGCGGCGGCGATGGCAACAGCCTCTACCTGCCGATGACTCGTGCGGATATCGGCGACTACCTCGGACTGACCACGGAAACGGTAAGCCGCGTGTTCAAGCCATTGAAGGAGCACGGCATCGTCTCGCTGCGGCAGCAGAAGTATGTCGTGATTCACGATCACGCGAAGCTCATCGAATTGGCGAACGGCAACTTGCACGGCTTCGAGTACTGACGAAGCCGGGCAGCTCGTCGCGAGGAACACTCGTTGACCCTTCTACCATCGTCCTCTGACCCAAAATCCGCCGGCAGGTACCGGCAGGCAATGACGATGCCTCGTGCTCTCCGGCGGGAGGCCGTTTGGGGCAAGGAGTCAGATGCGGCTGTGCCCCAGCCCCGGCGGCGGGCCGTCCTTGCCGCCTTCCGAGACCGCCGGCGCCTTGAAGCGGCCTTGGCCACGCTGCCGCGCCTGGGGTTGACTGTCGCCGACTTCGGCTTCCTGGGGGCGCCGGCGGCCTTCGAGGCCTTGCTCGCCGGCAGGTTCCGGGCGGCGCCAGTCCATCGGCTGGGACCCATCCTCGTCCTCGATGGTGCTCTTGCAGCGCCCGGCGGTTCGCACCCTGTGTTGAAGCGACTTTCGAAACTGCCGGGAAGGTCGCTATCGGATGTGCTCCTGGTCTCCGAAGGCTGGCCGCTGCCGCTTCCGCTGGAGCGGGCCGACCAGGCCGCTACCTGTGACCGCGACCCGACCCTTGGCGCTGTTTATGGTCGGCCGGTTGACTGGCGGTCACCGGCAGTCCTCCTCGGGCTACGCTTGGCGGACGCGCGGCCGGCGGCCAGCGTTTGCCAGGCGCTCTTGGCGATCAACAACGGCCCGGTGGAGCTCCTCGATCTCAGAGCGCCCTGATCCGCGCTTCCTCTTTTCCGCATAGCCGTCAATACCTTGACGTGGGTCAATGAGCCCACTCGCGCGGCCGTGTCTTCTGGTGCCGAGCAGTCGCTTAATCGGGCTATGAGAAGCACGGATCGGTCCTGAGGGAAGGATGACCGAGAGTGGTAAGAATGTCGATTTGAAGGAGATCCTGCGTGATCCGACGCGGGTATTTCGTCAGCCCGAGGAAGTCCTGCTTCACCCGCAACTGGACCGGGAAGCGAAGATCGCCATTCTACGGTGGTGGGAACGCCACGATCGCGACGCTCTGGCCAGGGAAACCCGGAAGCCGGACGGCGAATCCCTGCGCTTGACGCGCATCATTCGCGCGCTGAACGCTTTGCTGCACGACCGCAGCCTGGACGGTGAAGGCAAGAAGGGCGACGGCCAAGGATCCTGACGCAGGCTCCCACACCAGGGTCAGAGGCTCGACCCGGACCATCGGGATCGCAGGCCAGCGGTCAGAGAACAAACGACGCCCTGGCTTTCCCGAGCGGGAGTGTCGCGCTCAGGGCCGTTCGGCCTCCATGTCCTCGAGGGCGTAGCCGTGTTGGGTCAGGGCTTCCTCGAGATAGTCACTGAGCAGCGGTATGCCCAAGAGATAGCTCGCCGTGTGGTCGCTGCGTGCGCTGCGAGCCTCCCGCACCGCCTGGTCCCATTCATCAACCGTGAAGTCCCCGCGGCCGAGCCAGGTCAGGGCGACGAGGTTCACCTGCTCTTCCTCGTTCAGAGCGCCGATGAATTCCGTCACCTCGTCGTAAGTCGGGTCTTCGCCATAGTCCTGCACCATCTCGTCCACGTCGTCTTCAATGGGATGAGATCCCGGATCCGGCTCTCCCTCATCGATTTGAGCGTCGAATTCGCGCGACTTGGCGATGACGAAGAAGACCTTGTCCGGGGCAATCGCGATGTTCACGTCTCCCTCCTCGATTCCCAGCACTGACCCCGCCTGTCCTGGATCCTCTGCCGCCTTCGTGGCTTGCTTTCCCGTGCCGCGACCCGGCTTCTCCAAGGGACCGACGGTCTTCCGACAGTGTCTCTCTGGCAGAGGCCTGGGCGCTTTGATCTGAATCATTCGGGCACTTTCCATTGACGTGCGTCAGGGTTGCCTGGCCCCCGCCGTGATATCCGGGACTCGGGCTTTGGCCCGAACTTCGGCTTTCTCTTGGAGGGACGCCATGTTCAAGACGATTCTTGCACCGGTGGACGGCTCGGACCACGCCAGGAAGGCCGTAGGCTTGGCCACGAACCTTGCCAAGACCTATGGCGCGAGGCTGATCATCCTTCATGCCACCTTGCAGGGAGAGGCCTCGGAGCAGCTGCGCCGTCTGGCCGAGATCGAGCATCTCGTGGATTTGCCACCCGTCGAGCAACTGCCGGCCGCCAACGTCTCCGCCGGCTTGGGCTCAGCCTTGAGAAGCGTGCAGGAGGACCAGCGTTCGCAGGCGATCTATCAGGCTCTCGGACAGCAAATCCTGGATATCGCCGAACGTGCTGCCAGGGCCGGTGGCGTCGTCGAGATCGAGACCAAGCTGGTGAGCGGCGACCCTACGGATCAAATCATCAAGGCGGCGGAGGGATCGGCGGCCGACCTGATCGTCATGGGCAGTCGCGGACTCGGGGATCTCAAGGGGCTGCTTCTCGGTAGCGTGTCCCACAAGGTTGCAAGCCTTGCCCCCTGCACCTGCATCACTGTGAAGTAGGCCTGGATTCTGGGGCCTCAAGAGGACGGCGGCGGCCGGGTCCGACAGCATGGATTTGACGTTTTCCGAGGCCGGGCTTTTCCAGGGCCTGGGCGTGGCCCTGGCCCTCGGGATCCTGATTGGAATAGAGCGCGGCTGGCACGAGCGCACGCTGCGCGAAGGCAGCCGCGTGGCCGGCATCCGGACCTTCGGCATCATCGGATTGCTGGGCGGCGTCTGGGCCTTGCTGGCCGAGATGCTGGGGGCGATCGTGCTCGGCTTAGCCTTTCTGGCCTTCGCCGGGGTGATGATCCTGGCCCGCCTCCAGGTCGCGCGCGAGACCAAGGACTATGGCTCTACCACCGTGGTGGCGGCCATGCTGACCTTCGTGCTGGGTGCGCTGGCGGTGCAGGGCGAGATGCAAGTCGCGGTGGCGGCCGCGGTCCTGACGGCCATGCTCCTCGGTGTGAAACCGATTCTGCATGGCTGGATCGCCAAGATCAGCTTCGAAGAACTGCTCGCGGTCCTCAAGCTGCTGGTCATGACCGCGGTCCTCTTGCCGGTGCTGCCCGATCGCGGTTTCGGGCCGTGGCAGGCGCTGAACCCGCAGGAGATGTGGCTGATGGTGATCCTCATCGCGGGGATCTCCTTCCTTGGCTATGTCGGAGTTCGGCTGATCGGCGAGTCGCGCGGACTGCTGCTGACGGCCCTGGCCGGCGGTCTGGTCTCCTCGACCGCAGTCACCGTGACTTATGCCCGCTTCGCCCGCAGCAACCCGGATCGCGGCCCGATCCTGGCGGCCGGGATCGCCCTGGCGGCGGCAACCATGTTCCCGCGAACTCTCGCCGTGGCAGTGGTGATCGAGCCCCAGCTCCTGTTGCTTCTTGCCTGGCCCCTCGGGCTGGCATCGGTCGGTGGGTTCCTTGCCGTCGCCGTGCTCTGGCTGCGCCAGCGCGAGGCCGCGGGCGCGGCCGGGCTGAGGCTCGACAATCCCTTCGAATTCTCCATGGCGTTGAAGTTCGGACTGCTGCTGAGTGCCATCATGCTGCTCGTTCGGGCGGCCGAGGCCTGGGCGGGAGAGGGCGGGATCCTGGCCCTGGCACTCCTGTCCGGAGTCGCCGACGTCGACGCCATCAACCTCTCCCTGTCTCGCCTCTCCGGGCAGACGATCGCCCTATCGACTGCGGCCCTCGGGATCGTTTTGGCCTGCCTTTCCAACACCCTGGTAAAGGCAGGGATTGCGGTCGTCTCCGGCGGCCGTGCCTTGGCCATCCCGGTCGCGCTTGCGCTCGGCAGCAGCCTCGTGGCCGGTGCGGTGGGCCTGGCAGTGGTCTGGACGGATACCGGCCAGCCTTAGACGCAATGGGATCGCGGGTCGTAGCCAAGCGATGCCTCGTGGCGCGTCATCCCTGATCGGAAGGCCCGGACCCGGACGCCCCTTCGGCCGCCTTGTGGCGCTTGCGGAAAGCGATCACTGCCGCGCGGACGGTGGTGAAGTTGTGGGCCGTGTTCGATTCGCGGAGCTGGTCGAACCAACCGCCCGTGAAGAAGCGCGCAAGGCTGCTCTTGGCACGGGCGAAAGCGAGAACGACGCCCTGCGCGGCCAACTCCTCACGAAGCTCGCCGACCTTCTGTACCGCGGTAACGTCCAAGATGTTGATCGGGCTGGCATCGACGACGATCCACTCGACGGGTGTCTTTGATTTGGCGACGGCTCGCAGCAGGCGCTCCTTGAAGAAGTCGACGTTGAAAAACACGAGGTCGGAATCGAAACGGTAGATCAGCAGACCGGGATAGGTGGTCGCTTCCGGGTAGTCTTTGAGGTCATGGAAGCCCCGGACGCCGATCTGCTTCGTTCGACCGAGAATCGCATCGTGCGGCCGGGACGTGACGGACAGCAGCCAGATGAACGTCAGGCCGACGGCCAGGAAAACACCTGGTAGCGCACCCAGGAGTAGGACGCCGACGGTAGTGGCCAGCGAGAGCAGCAGCTCGCGGCGGCTAATGGCGAAGAGGCCGCGCAGTTCCGCGAAATCGAAGAGACCGACGGCGGCGACCATGATGACCGCGGCCAGCCCCGTGCTGGGCACAAGGGCCAGGGGCCCGGTCATGAAGAACAGGATCACGAGCATGGTGCCGGCCGCGACGATCCCGACGAGCTGGGACTTGCCGCCCATGGCATCGTTGACGGCGGTCCGCGAGTCGGCGCCGGTGACCGGAAAGCCCTGGCCGAGGCCGGTGAGGATGTTTGCCGCGCCAAAAGCGATCATCTCCTGGTTGGGGTCGATCTGATAGCGGTTGCGCCCGGCGAAGCTCTTGGCGGTCAGCACGCCGCTGGTGAAGCTGATCAGCATGAGGGCGGCCGCGTCCCCGAAGAGTTGCTGGTAAGTATGCGGATCGAAGATCGCAAAATGGAAAGTCGGTAGGCCCGCCGGAACTTCGCCGAGGGTTGCCACGCCCCGAGCCTCGAGGTCGAGCACGAGGACCGCGACGATGCCGACGACCACGATGAACAAGGCGGCGGGGAGCCTCGGCGCGAGCTTTCGGATCGATACCATGAGTATGAGCAATCCGAGGCCGAGTCCGAGCGTTGGCAGGTGCGCCTGGCCGATCCTCTCGACGAACTCGGCGAGCTTGGGAAAGAAGTGATCAGCATCGCTCGCGTAGCCGAAGAGCTTGGGCAGCTGTCCCACAACGATGAGCAAGGCGATGCCGTTGAGGAATCCAACCAGAATAGGGTGGGAAAGGAAGTTGGCGATGAAGCCGAGCCTCGCGATGCCGGCGACGACGTATAGAACTCCGGTCATCAGGGTCAGCACCACCAGGAGCGCGAGGTATTTCTCGGGGTCGCCGCCGGACAAGTGCCCCAGGCTGGCCGCCACCATGAGGCAGGTCGCGGCGTCGGGGCCCACCATAAGCTGGCGGGAGGACCCGAAGATCGCATAGGCCAGCAACGGGAAGATGGCCGAATACATGCCGACCACCGCTGGTACTCCGGCCAGCTCGGAATAGGCGATGCCGACGGGCAGGGCGATGGCGGCGACCGAGAGCCCCGCGCCCAGGTCGCTCGTTAGCCAGGAGCGCTGGTAGCGCAGCAGGGCCTCGAGACCGGGCGCGATTCGCCGGACCAGGCGCCAAAGCCTTCCCTCTCTCTCTCCGGGTGATGGCATGCCTCTCCTCCCAACTGCCGACCGATCAAGTGAGGGCTTTGACCCTCGCGTCGTGAATCGAACTGGTCGGATCCGATACGACTTGACCGATTGCTCACGGCTGCCCCTCCGATTTTGGATCACCCCGAGCGATTTCGAGCGCCTCTGCGGCACAGTTGACGATGTCGTCGGGCGGGCCGCCAGCCTCTAGGCGCCGCCAGACGATCTTTCCGGTGTCATACGAGAGCTGGCGCGCGACTACCTCGGCGTCGGCGTCGGAGGCGTCGTCGCGGCGGGCCGTGACTCGATCCCTCAGGGTCGCGGGCGCGGCTTGCAGCCAGATGCCGTCGAAGCGTAAACCCAGGTCGCGGGCCACGGCCGAGATGGCATCGCGTTCCGCCGGCTTGGCGTAGACGGCATCGGCGATCACCGAATGACCGGCTGCCAGGGCCTGGCGGGCGCGCTCGCAGATCTGGCCGTAGACACGCTCGCCGAAATCGGCGCCGTAGGCCTCGGGTGGCAAGGTCGACAAGTCGTCGAAGCCCCAAAGCTCCTTGCGGATGACGTCGCTACGCAGGTGCAATGCGCCGGGCGCGGCGCCAAGCCAGGGCGCCAGGTGCCGGGCCAGGGTCGTCTTGCCGGTGCCGGAGAGGCCGCCGACTGCAACCAGCCGGGCTGCGGGCGGCGTCAGGTAGCGGCGAGCCGCATCGAAGTACTGCCGAGCCTCGGTCTCCAGTCGCAGGCGGGCGGCCGCGTCGCGCTGACTGGCTTCTGCACTGGCCGAGACCTTGGCGCGCACCAGGGCGCGGTTGGCGAAGAAGCCGGGCAGGGTCGCCAGCCCGTCGATCGCCCCGCCGCCTCGCAGGTAGCGGTTGAGCACCAGGTTGGCGAGCGGCCTCAGCCCGCGATGCTCCAGGTCCATCAAGAGAAAGGCCAGATCGTAGAGCACATCGATGGCGGCAAAGGCGTCGTTGAACTCGATGCAGTCGAAGAGAGTTGGCCGGTCCTCGATCAGGCAGATGTTGCGCAGGTGCAGATCTCCGTGGCAGCGCCGTACCCGGCCCTCGGTCAGCCTCTTGTCGAGCAGCCCGGCATTGCCCTCGAGCCAGGATCGGAACTGCGCCGCCAGGGCTTCGACCTCCGGCGCGGGAAAGAGATCCGGTCGCTCGGCGAGCTCGGCAAGGCTCTCGTCGGCGACCTCGCGCTGGCCGCTTGCCCCGCCGCCTAGGGCCTGCGCGCGATCCAGCCGCTCGGCTTCGTCGTGGAAGCGCAGAATCGCATCGGTCAGTCTCAGCATCAGGTCCGGCGTCAGACCGCCGTCGGCGGCGAGACGGTCGAAGAGACCGTCCTGGTCGAAGCGCCGCATCACCACGACCCATTCGGCGACCTCGCCGCTGCCGCTGAAACACAGACCGCCGCTGGGGTCGCGAGTGATCGTTTCGGTGCCCAAGTAGAGGTCCGGCGCGCTGCGCCGATTCAGCGCGACCTCTTTCTCGCAGGCGGACCGCCGCCGGGCCAGAGTGGAGAAGTCCATATAGGGGAAGGCAACCGCCCGCTTGACCTTGTAGGCCCGCTCTCCGGCCAGGAAGACCATGGCGCCGTGGGTATCGAAGCGCTCGACGGACTCGATTCCGGGTCCATAGCTCGCCGGGTCGCCCAGGAAGGCGGCCACAGCGCTCTGGTCGGCGACCACGTGTGCGCTGGCCTCAGGCCCCTGGTTGCTCTGGGCGGTTGCGGTCATCCTCGTCGTCGTCGAAGAGAATTCGGTGGGCCGCGCCGTCCAAGTCCTCGAACTGGCCCGTCCTCAGCGCCCAGAGGAAGGCTGCGAGGCCGAGCAGACCAAGGAAAAGCGCGATTGGGATCAAATAGAGCAGGCCGCTCATCCGCGACCTCTACGGACCAGCCGCAGCGCGTTGCCGGTGACCAGCAGCGAAGAGGCCGACATGCAGATGGCCGCGATCAGCGGCGTCACCAGGCCCAGGATCGCTAGGGGCACGGCGATGGCGTTGTAGGCGAAGGCAAGCCCGAAGTTCTGCTTCACCAGGGTCTCGGCGCGGCGGGCGACTCGAAGCAGCTCCAGGACGGGCGCCAGGGCTTCGCCCTGGAAGACCGCGTCGGCTGTGGTCTGACTGATGTCGACGGCGCTGGACGGCGAGACCGATACCAGGGCCGCCGCCAAGGCCGGCGCATCGTTAAGGCCGTCGCCGACCATAAGGGTCCGGCGGCCTTCGGCTTCCAACTCCTCGAGGCGCCGGCATTTCTCTGCCGGCGTAGAGGCGGCGCGCCAGGTCTCGATGCCCAGTGCGCCGGCGACCGCCGCGACTGTCTCTTCACGGTCGCCGGAAAGCAGCTCGACACGGTAGCCCTGGGCTTTGAGCTGCCGGATGACCTCCGCCGCGTCCGCGCGCGGCGGATCGGTGAAGCCGAAGCGAAGCGGTTCTTTGCCCGGCCGAGAAAGCCAGAGTTCGGGACCGCTGGTCGTGTCCGATTCCTCGGTCTCGACGCCGCACCAGCGCTGGCTGCCCAGACGGATGTCGCCCTCCGGGGTCTCCAGAAGCAATCCGCAGCCCGGGATTTCCTGGACGCCGGTTCGGGCCTCGGCTTTCGGCGCGGCCCGGGCGACGGCCTGGGCCAGCGGATGGCGGCTGGCCGCGGCCAGCCCGGCAGCCAGGCGCAACGCTTCGTCCGGCTGGCCCTCGGGAATCAGGCTCGGCCGGCCCAGGGTCAGGGTCCCGGTCTTGTCGAAGACGATGGTGTCGGCCCTGGCCATGCGCTCCAGCGCCGAGGCCGACTTCAGCAGGATGCCGCGGCGCAGGAGGCGGCCGCTGGCAATGACCTGTACCGCCGGCACGGCCAGGCCCAGCGCGCAGGGGCAGGTGACGATCAGCACCGCGATGGCGATCATCAGGGCCGGCTGCCAGGCCAATCCGCCGATTACCAGCCAGCCGATGAAGGCGACCAGGGCCAGCAAGTGGACCACCGGCGCGTAGAGCCGCGCCACCCGGTCGGCGAGCACGACGTAGCGGGCCCGACGCTGCTCGGCCAGTTCCATCAGGCGCACGATCTCGGCCAGGATCGTGCCCTCGCCGACCGCAGTGACCTCGAGGGTCAGCGGTGCGGCCAGGTTGAGGGTGCCGGCGAACACGGTCTCACCGAGTTGGACCGGCCTGGGCAGGCTCTCGCCGGTGATCAAGCTCGAATCGATTTCGGAGCGGCCATCCAGCACCTTGGCGTCCACGGCAATGCGCTCGCCGGCGGCGACCAGCACCCGCTGGCCGCATTCCACGGCCTCGACCGGCACGGACTTGCGGCCGCCGTCCGGCAGCAACAGGGTCACCGCCCCGCCGCGCATGGCCAGCAGTCGCTCGGCGGCCGAACGGGCCCGGCCGCGGGCGCGCCGGTCCAGGTAACGGCCGATCAGCAAGAAGAACAGCAAGGTCACTGCGGAATCGAAATAGGCGTGGGCGCCGCCGGTGATCGTCTCGAAGAGGCTCATGGCCGCAGCCAGGAGCACCGCCAGCGAGATCGGCACGTCCATGTTCAGGCCGCCGCCGCGCAAAGCCGCCAGGGCGGATCGATAGAAGGGCCGGCCTGCATAGAGGATCGCCGGCAGAGCGACCAAAGCGGAGAACCAATGCAGCAGGTCGCGGGTCGCCGGACCCATGTCTTGGAAGTGCCCGGCCCAGATTGCGACAGAGAGCAGCATGACGTTGCCGGCCGCGAACCCCGCAACCGCCAGGGCGATCAGCAGCTCCTTCTCGCTCCGGTCCTCGCCGGCCCGTTTCTGAACCGGATCGAAGGGCGTGACCCTGAAGCCCAAAGCCTCCACGGTCCCGGCCAGATCCGTGGCACGCCCTGCCGATCCCGCCCAGGCGACCACCAGCCGGCCGGTCGACATGTTGACGCGCGCCTCGCGGACTCCAGGCTGGCGCTGCAGGGCAGTCTCGATCTTGCGGATGCAGCCGCCGCAGTGGATGCCGTCGACCAGCAGGTGCAGGCGGGTCAGACCGTCGTCGTCCAGCTTCGCATGGCGCGTGCAGTCCAGCGGCGCAATTTCCGGCGCGAGCGGTGCGGTGGGCTGCGGTTCGACTTCCAGCGCGGTCATGGTTTCAGCATCACGCGGCGCCGGCTGCTGTGCCGGTCGTCGCCCTTGGTGACGTTGAGCTCGATGTCCCACTGGCCGGGCAGCGGCAGGACGACTTCGCGGCCGTAGAGGCCCGCGCCCCGGTCTTCCAGGGACACCTCGAAGTCGTGGCCTTCCTGGGTCGGGCGTTTGAAGCTGGCTCGAACCTCGTCGGCGTAGAGGGCCTCTCCGCTGGGACCGCGCAGCCGTACCCGAAGCTCCGCCGCGCCGTCGCTTGCCGGCTCCAGCGCCAGTGCAACCTGCCAGCCCAAGGCCTTCTGCGCTTCGCGTTCCGACAAGCGGTCGTTGTAGGCCAGCCCGTCTTCGTAGGCGGTGTCCGTCTCCAGGCCGGTCCAGGTAGACAGCGCGACCGCGATCATGGCGCCGTTGGCGGCGAAAACCGCCAGGAAGAAGCCCACGAAGAGCCAGGGGATCTTCGAGCGTGCCACTGCCGATGTCTTCGGCGCGGTCACGGTTTCGGTCCTCGGAACACGGTGTCGTTGCGGGCGACCTCGCCGCTGTCCGGATCGGTCAAGGTGAAGGTGAAGTACAGCGCCTCTTCCTCGATCGCATCGCGCGGCAGCCGAAGGTAGATCCGATAGCTGGCGACGCTGTCCGGTTCCGCTTCCAGAACCGCGCTGCCTGCGCCTTCGCCCTCCTGGCCGACCACGGTCAGGTTCGGGGCGTCCAGACCCTCGACGCCGAGGAGGTAGGTGCGGCCGTCACGGGTCTTGTTCAGGATCTTGATGGTATAGCCGTTGCGTATGCTGCCGTCCGACAAGTTCACGAAGAGCGGGTTGCGGTCGTGAAGGACGTTGATGTCGAGGGTGGCCCTGAAGGCCAGGCTCCACAGCATGATGCCGGCCACGACCAGAAGCAGCAGGCTGTAGAGCACGGTCCGGGGCCGGACCAAGCGCCATTTCGGAGTCGGCGCGGCCGCGGCCCGGGCCTCCTGGTTGCGCTCGGTATCGTAGGTGATCAGGTTCAAAGGCCGGCCGACCTTGGCCATCACGCTGTTGCAGGCGTCGATGCAGAGCGCGCAGCTGATGCACTCCAGCTGCTGGCCGTCGCGGATGTCGATGCCGGTCGGGCAGACCGCGACGCAGAGGTTGCAGTCGACACAGTCGCCCCGCTCCGCGAAGTCCTGGCCCTTCTTGTGCCGGCCCCGCGGCTCACCGCGCCACTTCTCGTAGGTGACGATGAGGGTGTCCTCGTCGAACATCGCGGCCTGGAAGCGCGGCCAGGGACACATGTAGGTGCAGACCTGCTCGCGAGCCAAGCCGGCCAGCACATAGGTCGTCGCGGTGAATAGCCCGACGAAAAAGTAGACTCCCAGCGAGGCCTCGCCGGTGAAGATATCCCGGACGACGGTCGGTGCGTCGTTGAAATACATGATCCAGGCACCGCCGGTTGCCGCGGCGATGAGCAGCCAGATCCCGTGCTTGAGGCTCCGCTTGCCGAACTTGGCTGCGCTCATCGGCGCTTTGTCCAGTCTGACGCGGGCGTTGCGATCGCCCTCGATCAGGCGCTCGACCCACATGAAGAGGTCGGTCCAGACGGTTTGCGGGCAGCTGTAGCCGCACCAGACGCGACCGGCGAGGCTGGTCGCGAGGAACAGTCCGATGGCGCCGAGGATCAGCAGGCCCGTCAGGTAGTAGACCTCTTGCGGCCAGATCTCGATAAAGAAGAAGTACAGACGGCCGTTGACGATATCCGCGAGCACCGCTTGATCGGGCGCGTCGGGCCCGCGGTCCCAGCGGATCCAGGGCACGACATAGTAGATCGCAAGCAGGACGATCAGGACCGTCCATTTCAGCCGCCGGAAAGTGCCGCTGATCTTCTTCGGGTGGACCTTTACCCTGCTCGCATACAACGATTGACCGGTCTGCACAGCCTCCCGGGCCCGTTCCTTTTGGGCCCGGGTCGATAGCGCATCCTCGACTGCGACCAAGTCGTCCATGTCCTGCTCCGCAGGCGTGTCCTGGCTACTCCTCGCCGCCGCCCAGCGAGTGGACGTAGACCGTCAACATCTTGATGGTGGAGGGGTCCAGCCGCTCCTTCCAGCCCGGCATGACGCCGAGTTTCGGTTGGCGGATCTGGCTGACGACTTGATCGCGGCTGCCGCCGTAGAGCCAGACCTGGTCGTTGAGCCGTGGCCCGCCGAGCTCTCGCAGGCCTTCGCCGTTCTCGCCGTGGCAGGCCGCACAGTTCTCGGCGAAAATCTCCTGCCCTGCCTCGGCGGCTGCAGAGTCATGCTCGGCTCCCGAAAGCGAGAGCACGTAGTCTGCCACGGCCTCGATCTGCTCTGGCTCCAGTATGTCACCGTAGGCCGGCATCTCCGATTCCCGAGCGTCCTCGTCACCGTTGCGGATCCCGTGCAGCAAGGTGGTGTGGATATCGTCCAGGGTGCCGCCCCAGATCCAGGCATCATCGGCCAAGACTGGATACCCCCCCGGCCGTCCGGCGCCGCCTTGCCCGTGGCAAGGCGCGCAGTTGTCCGCGAAGGCCGCGGCTCCGCCGGTCAGGGCGAAGGTCAGTCGATCCGGATCGCCGGGAATCTCGGAGAGCTCGGCCGCCGCAATGGCATCCCAGAACTCGGCCTGGCGGCCCCGCGCCTTCGCCAGATTCTCTTCCAGATCCGTCCGCGAGTTATAGCCCAGGACGCCATCCGTGTGGCTCGAGAAACCTGGGATTGCCGGGTACAGGATGGCATAGACCACCGAGAAGGCGATACAGGCGTAGAAGGTATAGAGCCACCAGCGCGGCAGCGGTGTGTTGAGCTCCTTTATCCCGTCCCATTCATGACCCGTGGTCTCCTGGCCGGAGACGGCATCTTTCTCGATCTTTGTCGGCATGTCTCAGGCCTCCGCGTCGTCTTCGCGAAATGGGATCTGTGCGTGGTCGTCCATCTCCGACTTGCGCTTGGGCCAATAGGCCCAGGCGACGATGCCGAGGAAAATCAGCATCAGCCAGACCACCCAGAGGGGGCGCAGGACGTCATAGGCGTCCTTGAGAATTTCGTACATGCTACGCCTCCTACTGCCGCAAGTCTTCGGCGGTCAGGCCTTCGAAGTCGACCATGCGGCCCAGGATCTGAAGATAGGCGACTATCGCGTCCATCTCAGTCAGCTCGCCCGGCCGCCCGTCGAGATCGCCGACCATGGCCTTGGGGTAGCGCCCGAGCAGCTCTTCGTGGTCGCCGTCCGGGTCGGACTGGGCGCGCAGATCGGCTTGCGCGTTCTCTATCATCTCTTCGCTGTAGGGCACGCCGACCGCGAGATTGGCGCGCAAGTGCTCGGCAATGTCGTCGACGCTGAGCGATTTCTCCAGGAGGAAGGCGTAGGGCGGCATGATCGACTCCGGCACGACTTGGCGCGGGTTGATCATGTGGGCCACGTGCCAGTCGTTGGAGTACTTTCCGCCAACCCGTGCGAGGTCGGGTCCGGTCCGCTTCGAGCCCCACTGGAAGGGGTGGTCGTACATGCTCTCCGCCGCCAGGCTGTAGTGGCCGTAGCGCTCTGCCTCGTCGCGGAACGGCCGGATCTGCTGGGAATGACAAGTGTAGCAACCCTCTCGGATGTAGATATTGCGCCCGATCAGTTCCAGAGGCGTGTAGGGCCGCACGCCCTTCACCTTCTCGATCGTGGTCTCGATGGTATAGAGCGGCACGATCTCCACGATTCCGCCGATCGACACGGTGATCAGCGTCAGCACGAAGAGCAGGAAGAGGTTGCGTTCGATTTTCCCATGCCAGTTCATGACGCCCTCCTCATTCCGCCGGCTGCGCTGCGGGCGCGGCGGCGCGAACTTCCTGCCGGACCTCGCCGCGCGCGGTGCGCCACAGGTTGTAGACCATGATCAAGGCACCGATCAGGAACAGCACGCCGCCCAGCGCCCGGATGACATAGAAGGGGTGCATGGCCTCGACGGTCTCGATGAAGGAGTACTGCAAGAAGCCGAACTGATCGAAGGTCCGCCACATCAAGCCTTGCAGGATTCCCGAGACCCACATCGCCGTGATGTAGAGCACGATGCCGATGGTCGCGATCCAGAAGTGGTAACTGACCAGCCGCTCGGAGTAGAGCTGAGCCCGGCGCCACAAGGCCGGCACCAGGTAGTAGACCGCGCCGAAGGACACGAAGGCGACCCAACCCAGGGCGCCGGAATGCACGTGGCCGACGGTCCAGTCGGTGTAGTGCGACAGGGCGTTGACCTGCTTGATCGACATCACCGGGCCCTCGAAGGTGCTCATGCCGTAGAAGGCGACCGAGGTGACCAGGAAGCGCAGCACCGGATCGGTACGCAGTTTGTCCCAGGCTCCCGAAAGGGTCATGATGCCGTTGATCATGCCGCCCCAGGACGGCATCCACAGCATCACCGAGAAGACCATGCCCAGAGTCTGTGACCAGTCCGGCAGTGCGGTGTAGTGCAGGTGGTGCGGGCCGGCCCAGATATAGAGAAAGATCAGCGACCAGAAGTGGATGATCGACAGGCGGTAGGAATAGACCGGCCGGTTCGCCTGCTTGGGGATGAAGTAGTACATGATCCCCAGGAAGCCGGCGGTCAGGAAGAAGCCGACCGCGTTATGACCGTACCACCATTGAGTCAACGCATCCTGCACGCCGGAAAACAGAGAGTAGCTCTTGGCACCGGTCCAAGAGACAGGGACCGCCAGATTGTTGACGATGTGCAGCATCGCGATGGTGACGATGAAGGCCAGGTAGAACCAGTTGGCCACGTAGATGTGCGGTTCCTTGCGCTTCATCAGGGTGCCGACGAAGGCGACGAGGTAGACGACCCAGACCATTGTGAGCCAGAGGTCGACGTACCACTCCGGCTCGGCGTATTCGCGGCCCTGGGTCACCCCGGCGAGGTAGCCGAGCGCGGCCATGACGATGAAGGCCTGGTAGCCGAAGAAAATGAAAAGCCCGACCGCCTCGCCGCCGAAGAGGCTGGCCCTCGAGGTGCGCTGCACGACGTAGAGCGAGGTGCCGAGGAGCGCGTTGCCGCCGAAGGCGAAGATTGCCGCCGAGGTATGAACCGGCCGCAGGCGCCCGAAGGTGGTCCATTCGAGTCCGAAGTTCAGCGCCGGATAGGCAAGCTGGAAGGCGATGAGGACGCCCATGAAGAAGGCGGCCACGCCCCAGAACACGGTGGCAATCACGAAGTAGCGGATAACCCGTTCGTTGTATGCGACGGCTTCCGTTCGCTCAGCGGCAGCGTCAGCCGCAGCGACTTCGGCAACGGACATGGTGCCCCCTTCCCATCCTCTGTCGGTCGAAACCAGACCATAAGAAACCACAACACGACAAACCCGGCCACCGACTCCTGGCCGCGCCGTGCGTTCGCAGTTGCAGCATAAGTACAATTATCGAGCTTTGACTCAAATCAATTCGCCTGCTCTTGCGATTGCCTAGCTTGCGCGCCAAGCTATGCGCGGCGCTTGCCAGCATACGCCGCGACCAGCGGGAGGAATGAGCCGATGACCGAAGCAGTTCCCGTATTTTCGACCCCTTCGCCCAAAATCCGGCGGGTCGGGTTGGACCGGCCCTGGGCCTGGCTGGCCGCAGGCTGGAAAGATCTGCGCCAGGCGCCGGCGGTCAGCTTGGGTTACGGCTTGGTGTTTGCCCTGGCCGGGTTCATCATCCTGGCCCTGGTCTGGGCCTCCGGGATATCGGCTGAGAGCTACGGCGGCTTCTTCGTCACCTTGCCGCTCACGGCCGGGTTCATGCTGGTCGGCCCGATCATGGCGGTCGGTCTCTACGAGATCAGCGACCGCCTGGCCAAGGGCGAGCCGGTGTCCCTGGGCATCGCGATGACTGCGGTTCGGCGGAATCCGGCGCAGATCGGCCTCATGGGACTGGCCCTGATGCTGTTCCTGCTGTTCTGGATCCGACTGGCGACCCTGATCTTCGCTCTGTTCTTTTCCGGCAACCCGCCGGATCCGGACAACCTGATCATGGACGTCTTCTTCTCCGCCGAGGCCGTCCCCTTCCTGATTGTAGGCGTCACTATCGGAGCGATCCTGGCAGCCCTGGTCTTCGCGATCTCGGCGGTGTCGATCCCCATGCTGCTCGACCGCAATGTCAACGTGATCCTGGCGATTGCGACCAGCATGGCCGCGGTGCGCCACAACCTGGCGCCGATGGCGGTCTGGGCGGCACTGATCGTGCTTTTCACGGGGGCGGGCCTGGTCACAGCCTATCTCGGCCTCGTGATCGCCTTGCCCCTGATCGGCCACGCGACCTGGCACGCCTATCGGGACCTGGTGGAACAGGGCGACTGACCGACGCCAGCCACGCAGACAAATCGGTCTGTGATCTTCGAAACTAGCTCGCGCGCCAGAGTTCGGCGGCCTTGAAGGCCTGCGCGGCCTTGCGCGCCTCGGCCTTGCCCTCGACCGTCGGCCGATAGGCCATGTCGACGATCAGGATGTGGTGGGTCAGCCAGTTCTTCAGGTAATCCAGCAGCGCTTCGTTGATCTCGGGCGCGACCGACTCCGGGTCCTCCTCGAAGCGCCTTGCCAGAGCCTGGATCTGCGACGTGAAGTCCTGGTGCTCGACCTTGTGCTCCGGCAGCTCCGCGAATCCGCAGGCCTTCAAGACATGTTCTTCCCGGGCGAAGTGGAATTCGGCGTAGCGCATCAGTGCGAAGATGCATTGCCGCAGGGCGCCGGCTTGGCCCGCTTTGCCCGCGTTGTCCGCCAACTGGTTGATGACGCGCACCAGCGTCTTGTGGTCGTCGTCGAACTCGGCCAGTCCGACGCTCATCTCGGGTGTCCACTCCATGAATGCCACGGCCGCGCCCTCCAGACTCGATCTCGGGAACCTGGCGCGAGTTTCGCGCAAATGGCCCGAACACGCGTTGACTCAAATCAATCGGCAGGCGCGGCGATGGCGGCTCGTGGCGGCTTCGAGTAGGCTGGCGCGCCAAGCTCGGGAGGTAGGAGATGACGGAAGCGAAGCAGGCACCCCTCAGGGTCGCTGTCGGCGGCTTTGGCGCGATCGGCAGGCAGGTGGCACGGGCCCTGGACCGCGGAATTCCAGGGCTGCAGCTGGTGGCCGTGTCGGCCCGCAACCGGGAGGCCGCGGCGCAGCGGCTGACCGGCTTCGAACAGCCGGTTCCGGTGGTGGCGCTGGATCGGCTCGCGGAGCTGGCCGAGGTCGTCGTCGAGTGCGTGCCTGCCGCCGCCTTCCCGGAGTTGGCGGAACCGGTGGTCGCCGCCGGTCGCAAGCTGGTCACGGTCAGCTGCGGCGTGCTCCTGCGCCGCTGGGACCTGGTCGAGGCGGCCGGGGACAGCGGCGCCCAGATCATCGTGCCGAGCGGTGCCCTGCTCGGACTGGACGCGGTGCGTGCCGCCGCCGAGGGCGAGATCCATTCGGTCCGCATGGTGACCCGCAAGCCACCGGTCTCGCTGGCCGGCGCGCCCTATCTCGAAGAGCAGGGGATCGAGCTGGAGGGCCTGACCGAGCCGCGCCGGATCTTCCAAGGCACCGCGCGCGAGGGGGCGCTGGGCTTTCCGGCCAACGTCAACGTGGCGGCGGCGCTCAGCCTGGCCGGGATCGGCCCGGATCGCACCGAGCTGGAGATCTGGGCCGATCCGGAGTTGACCCGCAACACCCATCGAATCCACGTCGAGTCGGACAGCGCCCGCTTCAATATGCAGATCGAGAACCTGCCGAGCGATGAAAACCCGCGCACGGGCAAGATCACGGCCTTGAGCGTGATCGCCACCTTGCGCGGCCTGACGGCGCCCCTGCGGGTCGGTGCGTGACGAACGATAGCTCTGGCCGCGAGCCTCGCCGCTGAACTGAGCCTCCGGTCCTTCGGATAACGCGTGGGAACGACCGCTATCCGGCGACTTTACGCGCGTCAGGTTTCGCGGAGCGGCGAGACCTCCGCGCCGCTGCCGCGCAGCGGGAGCTGCCAGCCGGCGCGCTGGTGGCGCCAGAGGGTGTAGGCGGCGAGCAGCAGCAGGGCGCCGGCCAGGATCGGGCGGACCACTCCCTCCATCAGGAACAGCGGCAGCACGATGGCGAGGCAAAAGGCCGGGAAGTAGAACAGGGTCCAGCGCGCCTCGTGGCGCCGCGCCTGGTACCAGGGGAAGGCCGCCGAGAACACCGAGATGACCAGGAAGAACAGGGCCCAGGGCCGGGTCACGAAGAGCGTGAGGTCATCGGAGATCGCCAGCGCCCGGGACAGGTTGAGCTCCGCCACGTGGCCCAGGACCACGCCCAGGATCATCGGCGCCAGCGGGAAGCCCAGGGTCTTCAGGACGTAGCCGAGTACGCCGAAGATGAACAGGGTCCAGATGTCGAAGCTGACGTTGTTCAGCGCGAAGACGCCGATCGCGCAGTACAGAAGGATGACCGAGGCCAAGGTGTACATCGGCACCCGCACGACCAGCAGGAAAGCGCGCAGGCAGACCGCCTGCATGGCGATCATGATGAAG
>JAAUXT010076941.1_pt1 | contig 19525 bp, 25 predicted proteins | sample 7278171 | NCBI WGS metagenome assembly JAAUXT01 (sample SAMN14350112, study PRJNA611818) | marine sediment metagenome | isolation source: surface marine sediment (1.8m) | place: French Polynesia: Moorea | collected 2018-08 | reverse complement strand
TGCCAGGGCTGGGGCTGGTGCCAGGGCTGGGGCTGGGGCGGAGGCCAGGGCTGGGGCGGAGGCCAGGGCTGGGGCTGGGGCTGGGGCTGGGGCTGGGGCTGGGGCTGGGGCTGGGGCTGGGGCTGGCGCCGCATCAGCTGTGATCGCGGACCCACCCTGTGCCGGCCACACCCACCACAACCGGCCCATTGTCATGAACTTCTTGTTTTGCTCCAGGGGTAGAAAGAGAAGACAAGCACACGCCAAAATTTAAAGTTTTGGTCCCTGACGCCCTCCCCATTTACCCCCCCCCCCAAACCTACCAGTCTAACGTTGTCCGGCAGGTCGAGCTTGTCGACGCCCTCCCCGCAGTGCACCGTGGCGCCGATGTCGCGCGCCTCCTGCACGAAGCCGCGCACCTTCTCGCGGTGCTCCTTGCTCACCAGCGCCCCCATACGGGTGTCATGGTGATGGGGGTTTCCCACCTTTATGGCTCTGTAAGCAACAGAATGTTCATCGCTGTGCACGCAATGACCTTGGGTTCAGGTGGTCAATCCAAAGAGCCAAAATTGACATTCAGTTTCGCTTCGATATTGAGTGGGTTGGAGTTCTCACTGGCTCAGAGGCAGAAACACAGGCCCCTCCCTCAGTGATCACTGCAGAGCCCCTGACCCTCCCTGCCCAGCCGTCCCGACCCACCTCGCAGCATCGACAAACTTCTGGAGGAACGAGTTGAAGATGCCGCGCTGCACGAAGATGCGGCTGCTGCACAGGCAGATCTCACCCTGGTTCGCGAACGCCGATCTGGGAAAACGACGCGATGTTGACCAGTGTTGTGTCAATCCACTTGGTTGGGGACTCAAACTGTGGCACATGGGTTGTGAAGGAGATGTAGGCTGAGGTAGAGGGTGAGCAGGGTGGGTAGGTGCGTTGTGTGGCACACTCAACCAGCTCGCTTTACACGACTTAGTCATGACGACGAAAATGAATGATTTTCACCTGACGATGGTCGGGAGGTGCTTCTCGAGGTCAACGTCGTCAAACACGACGCACGGGTTCTTTCCGCCCAGCTGTCAAACAAATCGCGAGAACTGTCAAACTGCGAGAGCTGCATCCGGACAACCTTACAGGGGCAAACCAATACCAGCGCGGCTGACAAAAAGTTTCCTACACAACAAAGAGAAAAGTTCTCTTTTTGTCCGGACTCCATCCTTGACCTGTCCCCCCCCCCGGCCGCCTGACCTCGAGGGAGAGTTTCTTGGTGTGGAGCATGGCGGCTGCGCGGATCCGCTGCCCGGTGACGGTGGACCCGGTGAAGGAAATAAGCGGCACGTCACGGTGCGCGACGAGCGGCACGCCGGCCTGACCGCCCCTCCCGAACACCATGTTCACCACCCCAGCAGGGAGACCTGCAATGCACAGGGCGTGTTCGATTTGGCGCCGCCGTGAGATTTTTCACGAAAGAACAACACGAGCTGGTGCAGATATCCAGTGAAAACACACAGTGAAAGATGTCTCAATTTTTACTGATTGTGTGAAGTCCCTTTCGGGCGAAGCACCGTGTGGCAGTGCAGTATATGGCAAGGTGGATGAAATGTCCCCTACCCCCTCCCCCTAACCCCCCCCCACCCGAACACCCCTCCACACCCAACCCCCCCCCCTATGGACAGCATGACTGGTGGAAGACAAGGACAAGGACGAATTGACAACATTACCAGCGCAAGGGACTTCGCACTGCAGTTGCCTGGACCCCTGCTTCTTGTTTGTGATGTAATTGAGAGAGTTACCAGCTTCGTTCAGGATGCTGCACAACATCCAGGCGGTGACGGACGTCATCTCGCTCGGCTTGCAGACCTGCGCAGAGAAAACCACTCACTGTGATGTGCGTCCGTCATCCCTTGAACAGAGTCCACGTGCAACACGGGACCAGCCGCACAAACATCTCACGTGAGACCAAACTTTGACATCACATGGTGTGTGTGTGTGTGTGTGTGTGTGTGTGTGTGTGTGTGTGTGTGTGTGTGTGTACTCACCACGGTGTTTCCGCACGCGATGGCGGGCGCGATTTTGAAGGTGAGGAGGTAGAGCGGGAGGTTCCAGGGGCTGATGAGCCCGGCCACGCCCACAGGGGAGCGGGTCGTGTAGTTCACTGCGCCGACGCCATCCAGCACGTTCGAGCTGCAAGGTCAGAGCTCAAGGTCAAATCCCTAGGCCACGCGGAGTGTGTGCAACGTGTCCACTCAGTGCGATCTCAGCCACGAAAAAAGTCACTGTGTGAGTGAGTGTGTATTTCGTGTACGTGTTGCTGCGAATCTGTTCTTGTGTCCATGTGCGTGCGTGAGTGCGCGTGCCCCTCACGTGTCAAGGTGGTGCAGAATCGCCGTCGCGAAGAAACGGAAGTTGTGCACGGCTCTCGGGATGTCAACTTCGCGCGACAATGAGACGGGCTTTCCCTGGTCACGTGATTCGGCCTGAGCGAACTCGTCCAATCGTGACTCGAGGAGCTCTGCGATGCGCAGCATGATGCGCGAACGCTCCTGGGTGGGCGTTACCGACCATCTGTAACGACACTCACATTGAAGCGTTGATTTCTGGACGAAGATGCAACTTGTCTGTCGCTTCTCGACAGGTCGCAAGGTTCGGTCGTGTGTTTGACCAAAAGCTCCTCAGCTGGTCCGTCACAAACCCGAAACAGACCAGAGGTTCCACAGCGTTCACCTCTTTCGTGTCGCCTTTCGTTTTGCTGAACGTGTGCAACGACAGAGACAAATTTCACTCGTGTTCGACATTTTCAGTGGCCATCGATGAACACAATGAAGGCAATTGCAATTGAGACTCTCAGTGCAAAATATACTGAAAAAGACAGTCATGAAAACTCCACTGTCAAACCCCATTCAAGGTCAAATCATCTAGATCAAGGTCTACACTTGTCATGATCTCCTGTCCGGGCTCACTTTTCGAACGCAGTTTTCGCTGCAGCGACGGCCAGGTCCACATCGTCCTTTGTACTCATTGGAATATAAGCCCAAACTCGGCCCACTGAAGGTTCATAGCTGTCAAGATACAGTTCGGTTCCAACAAACTTTCCGTCGATGAAATTATGCACGACAACTTCCGCAGGCATGTTGAACCGTTGATTTATTTGACGTTTTCTTGTGCGAAGTTGTCAGCCCGGAACACCTGATTTGCCCGGTTCAAAATGCGCCTCTGGTGTTGTGTGTTCATTTCGAACATCGTTTGGAAAACTAAGTGGATTTGTCGTCCCTTTGTGTCTAGAAATGTGTGTTTAAAATATTGTTTTGAATACAGTTGTTTTATTTGTGCAACATGATGCTGAGTTGCTTTCATGTGATTGTCCGAAAAATAATGAACACAACATGTGAAGACTGTTTCTGAACAGTACAATTATCGGACAAGCCAGATCACGTGACTTCCGGTGCTTTGGCATGTAAAGAAAGAAGAACTAATTTTGAGCCTTTTCAGGAGTTTCTTGCAAGTGTTTGGAGGTAATTCGTCGATATACTGATGGTTAAATGTCTTATGATCATTTTTGTTCAATTTGAAGCTTGCATGTGGGAGGAGAGAGAACTTTCCGGACGAATGTGTATGACCTGATTCGGAAATGGACTGAGGTCGATTGACGTTTTCTCATTGGTCGAATCCATCTGTGGTCATTGACAGCGATGGGGGATTCAGCGTGGTCTGTGGGTGACAATCCAGCTGAATATTTGTAGAGTTACAGCGATTCAGCGACTAAAAACCCCATGGAGAATTTAGAGCTAGTGGTGTATTGATATGGTGCCACAAAACGTGAAAGAGAAGAGAATTGCAGATATAGTACGGAGGCGACGCCCCTATTTTAGCTGCCCTGATGCTCTTGGTCTGTTTACCAACATAGACAGGAATTAGCAATGTTTGATGGAAATTTCCTACGGCGTGGAATAATTAATGAAGTTGTTCACTTTCTGAGAGGCTAGCAACGCAGGAGCATCGAACAACAGGTGAGAGATCGAGGGGTGGAAGCGAGTGGGGCAGGGTTTTCGAGAAGGACAGCACCAGCTGATAAACTCGTAGGTCGACTTTGCAGATTACGAAACAGAATTTTGTTGTGAGATCCAGATAAAAACACGACACGTGAGAAGATCTGGGACACATGAGAAGATAAGCACAGAACATGTGTTTGTGCAATGCTGGAAGAGGCTAAGATTTCCGGTGGTTCGAAACATTGAGATGGCGTGGTTGACATGTGTGCAAGAAATTGTTTTGTTTGGCTGTTTGAGTGAAGTTGATCCAGTTGAGGTCTGCGTTGGAGAATGCCAGACTTTCTCTCTTGAATGAGTGTAGCCTCAACACCTTGTGAAAGGGCCGCATTTCTTTGACTTTCTGAAAAACCCAACACTTGTGATGTGTTCCTTTCCAGAACAAATCGTCCGTGTGTCTGTCCCCAGCTGCACGTGAGATCGGAACTGCATCTATCTGGACCCGCCTCCCACCAGATGAAGCTGAGTTACCCGAAGCGAACGCGGCGTGCCACACCCAGCACCGATCATGTGAAACCCCCGCGCTGCGCCGCTGGCGTCTCAGGGCCGCGTTGCCAAGCAACCCAAGACGTCACGAAACAGACGCCACAACGCCCTGACGTCAAGCAGTTGACGGTCCGCCTGCCCACTCCGCAGGATCACACAAAAGGCGGACGTCACCCGGGTCCGGACGCCAAGGCGACGCAGCACGCCAACAAACCAGTGAGCCACGCCCTAAAGGCCCAACGTGACCCCAAACCAGGCCAGCAGCGTGCAGCGAGGTCACTGCCGACCCACCCCCGCTCCGCAGGCCACCACACGCACCACAACAAACGTATCCAGTTCGGCCTGGGCAACTTCGTCTCTCCCTCGTGCATCAACCCCAAACCTGGAGACCTCATTGAACTGGACCGGAAACTGTACAGCCACTGGGCGCTGTACGTTGGAGACGGGCAGGTCATCCACGTGTCCGGCGAATCGAGCGACATCGCCACGGAAAACGTCTTCGTGCGTCAGTCGTCGCTCCATGACGTCGCGGGCGAGAGTTTGGTGCGGATCAACAACAAGACGGTTCCGGCTAAAGAGCGCAAGCTGCGCGCGCTGGACGCTCGCAGAATCGTGGCGCATGCGCGCCGCAGCTTGGGACGCAGCGTCCAGTACGACATGATCAGGTGCAACGCGGAGCATCACGTGACGCTGTGGCGCTACGGGAAGGCGTGGAGCGATCAGGTGAGGCCAGAGGCGCAGCGGTGCGTCACGCGGCGTGTCCCGTCAGCTTGGTGTTGCGTCAGCGCTGATTCACGCTGGATGCACAAGTTGTGCAGGGACGTAGCGCATCGCATGACGCACTGAATACTCGTAATTTGCACTTTTGCGCAAATGACCCAATCATAGTGCGGGCGCTTCCAAACCGAGGTCGAGCGAGTGACCAAAAATTACCCAGTGTGTGTGTGTGTGTGTGTGGGGGGTCAGTTTATTGAAAGAGCTGCGGCTCAACGTTTGTGGGTTCATTGTTCTATTCGGGGATCTACGCCCAGAAAAAAAGCTGTCACTGAGTGGTCTTTTGTTTCCATGTTGTGTGAGCTGATATTTCTGAAGCTCCTTTGTTTGCCAAAACTTCCAACACCAGTCGTATTCCACGTCATCAGTCTGGGTTTGAGACAGAACGCAAGTTGACAATGGTGTCAACACAGTCATCGGAGAGCCCAGCAAAAAGGTTTCTCATCGGATCGGCCTGCTTTTGTCACTTCTGTTGACGACCATTTGAAGTGCTTCTGGCCGCAAAAAGCAATGCTCGCGACAGGCAGCATTGTGTTGGATGACGGATGACTCTGACTTGCTTGTTTTTCTCAACCGGCGTCAGATTGATGTCCCTGGGCGGAGCAGGACGGGATCGCGTTTCTCTCGAGAACGAAAAAAGTTGGAGCGTGTCTCGGGCGTGATGGAAACTTTGCAGCGAGGCTCTCGATGGTTCTGGCTCTTCGACCCAAACGTGGGCTGCGTTGAAAATTACACATCTGAATCGATTTTTTCTTTTCGAACCACGGGTCTTCACGAGAGGGAGGCCACTGTGTTTCTTTGGATCGTCCATTGGGCCGGTGTTTTTGGCAGGTTTTCTCGGCGGTGTCGCTGAACTTCACTCTTCAGCTCTGCACAACAGAACGCCTTTCTTTCTGCAACAGATTCCCGAGTTTTTTGGTTTTTTTCTCGGGAAAAATTCGTTTCCGGTCAAGTTTGGGACGGTGCTGACTTCGCTGTCCTCACCTCAGTTTGCCGCATTTGTTTTGAAACCTGCAGAGTCGAGGCGGATGTGAAGCCAACGCTGTGCAAAACAAACCCATCACCCTCGCGCACACGCCCATAAATTTCCCATCTCCATTGTGCTGCTGCCCGGCAAGGTCAGGGTCGTTGGTGCCGCGCGATGGCGCTACGGGCAGCGTCACGCGCGACTGCGTCGGGGAGCCTTGTTGTCGTCACTTTGTCTTCCTTCTTGCTTCTGTCTGTTGGAGTCAATGCACGGCAGTGAAACTGTTTTCCACTTGTTGGAAATCGAGTTTTCACTCACGGAGCGGACAATTCATTTGGAACAGGACGTTTTTCAGAAATGAGGTTGAGAAACGAAGTCACCCGTTTTCTCTGGGTGCACATGCACTGCAGTCGTCAGTGACACGTTTTTCACAGCGAGGTTCCTTTGTACTCCCCTTTGTTCGTTCGTGCGTTTGTTCATTTATTCATCCTTTCATTCATTTATTCTCGTCTTCTCTGCTTCCAGGCTGAGACGGCGGTCGCTGTGATGACGCCCTACAAGCGGCGCTGCGCCTCCCACACCCCTGTGACGCCGTCATCACCGTCACTCGACGGCGTTCCGCCGGCGCTGCGTCGGAAAACCCCGCACACCGCCACGGGCAGGTCAGTGTGCGGAGCGTTCACGCTTGAGGCGTCGCGCGAGACATGTCCACAGGCAATGAGCGCTGCGGTGCGTCTGATCACCCAGGGACGGCCGACGAATGCGACCCAAGCGGGGTCACGTGTTCGTAGTTTCCACACGCGTGTTCGTGTTTCAGGCGAGTTTGACCACTCGTTGGTCGCACCAATGCACCACACGTGTGGTTTGAGCGCAGCCGTGTCGTGTGCCGAAGACGACGTGATGACCTTGCAGTCTCGGGTTGAAGTCTCTGGAGTGCACCAGGCCCACTTTCTCTGTGCCAATTTAGCAAGTTTTTCTTCCGTTGCAGTCTGAGCAGCCTCAGTTCGTGCAGCTCGGTGAGCCCCGCGTCTCCCGCTGCCGGGTCCCCGGTTCCTCCGCTGCCGTCCCCTGGCGGCGTTCTCAGCGACAAGGACGTCTCGTTTGAAGTACGTTGCGGATTGTTCCGTGGGCACACACACGCACACACACACACGCGCGCACACACACACACACACAAACACACACGCACACGCGCGCGCACACACACACACACACACACATACACACACACACACACACACACACACAATTGTTGCGATACTGTGGGTGCTGCGTCGTTTCAACGACTTGTGGAAGGACAAGGCGCATGACGCGTGTTGTCACGTGTCCGGTGTGTCAAAAGACAGACGCAGCCCTGTGTCCATCAAAATTCCGCAAACTGCAGAACAAATTCTTGTTGACCAAATCCGATTTTTCCTTTTCAGACGTCCTTGCTGGCTGGCTTGGCCGCCATCTTTGCTCCGGAGCGCGCTGTGATTGGACAGCGCTCCGCGTCGAGCTGCGCGGAACAGGATGCGCAGACGGCTGACTCCGCCCCTGAAGTCATTCTCACTGAGAGGGAGAAGTGAAGCCGCCACTGCGCTCTCCCACCTGCAGCCTGTCTCGCGTGCAAACAGGTGTCGAGCAGACATCGCTGTTTCTTGTGCAATTGAATCACGAGTCACGCGTTTCACGCTGCACGCGTCACGCGCCGCGTCCCTGCACAAGGAAGGCGCAAGCGATTGGTGTTCATTGACTTGCAAAGGGACGCATGACGCAGTGTGAACCAAGCCTCATTTTGCGCGTGAGTGTGAGAATCACACCACAGCTGGTTTCGCACTGGTTGCGTCGCGTCGCTGTGCAGGTCCTCTGTTGGCTTCGTCCAGGGACGCAGAGCGTGGCGTGTGCGTTGTGAAACAGGCCTCAGGTTCAGAATTGACAGTGTTTGTTGGTGAGGATTTGCACGACTGTCGCCAGGGGCAGCACGACTCAAGTATTCAACCACGTGTTTGTTCAGAATCCAGGAACAACCAAGGAGAAACACCTCACTTCAGTTATAACCCATTCTCACAGTGCACAGAAAACGGGACCCCTTTTGACACAAAACTGACGGGTGGGGAGGGTCATGGGGAGACAACACGGAGGTTTAGCAACCACCGATTCTCATTCCGTTCGGTGCCGCTATTGCCAGATCGGTGGCACAGCCAACCAGTTTCTTTCCGAGAGCCAATGACAGCTGACCAATTTGTGTCTGTCACCAATGTGGAGCACGTGGGGCGCCACTCACGTGACCCTCGGTTGTCCGTCCCTGTCACGTGACTCATGCCGCGGATCTTGCAGTTTTGTCAAGTCACGAGCGGATTCCAGGGTCAGATCCAGGATTTTGCCAATTGTTTTGGGGTGGACCCCCCCCCCGCCCCGGACCCACCGCTGTAGCCACTGAGTTGGACACCTTCACAACGTTTAGTCTCTGGGACAGAAACAGCTGGATTCTTTTATGTACTTCTTTCTACCGTGAAACTTTTTTTACCCTTTACCGGAACTTTTGTACCATTTCTCTTGTTCCTTTCAAGTTGTTTTGGACCGACTGAATTTCGTTCACGAAGTTGGTGGTTCAAATTTGGACTTGTAACTCAAAGCACAAAAGGGTAATGCACTGAATGACGAGTTGTGATTGCAGCAAAAGAATTTTACAGTGCCCTGCCTGTTTGTTGAAAAGGTGGTGCGTTTGTTTTGACGCATCAGCGTTGCGCACGCGCATCGCTTTCCAAGCAGCGAGTCGAAAACGAGGCCAGTGCGCTGCGTCGGGGTGTCACTCATGTCTGTGGGTGTTTCTGTAGTGAGAGTCCGCACGTTCAGACGTGTGCAGCAACCGCATTGCACTGATGAGCGCAATGTATGTGTGCAGCAAGTCGTCTCGTCTTCACTGCTGCTGGTCGACAAAAGTTGAACTGCTGAAAATTGTCACTCGGGTCTCCTTGTGGGATGCGTTGTCAAGGAAGAAATACGTCGGACGTCGCGTCTGTGCTTGTACAGTTTGTACTGTGTTTGCATGTGCACGTGCCTGCATTTGTGTGCGTACGTACCATGTGTGCGCACGCGTGTTGTGTGTGTGTGCGCGTGCGTGTGACCGAGTCGGACCCTGCACACGGGGGAGCCACTGCTGTGATGATTGTACAGACGTTTCATTTGTTGTGTATTCAGGGAGGGTTCACACTGTGCGTCACGCATTGCGCCCACGCACAAGTTGTGCATGGCGTCGTCCAATCGACGCAGCATCCTTGACTTGCAGAGAGACGCCACGCGTGACTCACGGGGTGAAACGTTCCTTTTCGTATTGACTCTAATCATGGAGCTGACGTTGTGAAATTTGTTGATGTTCCAGTCATGACGTTCAGACGGGCATTTCCACAAATAATACCGCAAACACCGAAGCATAACGCTCGGGGGGGGGGGGGGGGGCACGCAGCTGATTTGGTGGGTGATTTCCGGACCAGATCGGGTGTGCGTTTTCCACGAGCGGCGCTGTGTTTGGGTGGTCGCGGTTGCTGTACGGTAGTCTAGTTGTTGCTATGGTTGCGAGGTGCGTCGCTGACGCGGAGGCGTAACGCTGAAGAGCGTCGCTTTGCAACCAGCGCCCTCAGGTCTAAAGCTGTAGAAATTGGAGTCTGGGTGCAGTGTGATGTGTTGAATTTGTTCGGTTTCAGATTTTTCGCGTGAGTACTTCTTGTGTCATTCGGTGTGCTGTTTTTCGTACTTCTGAGATTGGAAGTCTGCTTTTCAAACGTTCGAATTTGGTGACTTGCTTGGGGTTTCCGGAATTTTTTGAGTTTCCCCCAATGTGATTGTGTCAATTCTTGTATCGTTGTCACGAATCGATTTGCTGAAGTGGGTTGATTGAAACTAGTTATTTCTGGTCTCATTGCTGCTGGTTCACACTGAACGCGTCGTGCGTGACGCGTCGTGCGTTGCGACGCTGACGTCACAAGCGACGGACACAGTCGTGCGCAGGGACGCTACGCACGACGCATCCCGTGTTGCACAATTTTCGAACCAGACACGTGGCCGGCTCAACTGTTTCACACTGGAGGCGTGATTGTTGCGTCTCGACCCTGGACCCTTTGAAGTGATTGAACAGGGACGCGACGCAAGACGCGTACAGTGTGAAGCAGCCTTCCCCGTTTGACACTGTTTCACGCCTTTTGTGACAGAAACACGTACAGAGTCCACACCAATTGAATGAATAGAGCGCGACAGATTTTACTGAAACTGCGAGAACAAATTGTGAGTGAATAGTTAGAATTGATGTTCTCAACCTGAACTTGAATCTGATGCGATCGGCCTGGTTCACGTCGGACGCGTTGCGTCGCCTTGATGACTGCCGCGACGCAACGCGCCCGGTGAACAATTGACACGAATTGTCGTGGTGTCCATCTTTTGTACCGACCTTGTTGTGCAATAAAAGTTTCAAGGCGAAACAGTTTGTTCCGGATTCTTTTTTGGCTGCATCATTTCTTGACGAACACAGTTCAGCCAGTTTCACAGTCAGCGAAAACACAGCGAATGGAGAGTGTTTCAGGCTTCCGTCAAGATTTGGATTCCTGGCCTTCAGGCTGCAGCTCTGTTCTGGCCCACTTGAGGGGTCTGGTGGACCCAACGAGTCTCCATGGTGACGACCAATCAGAGCCTCGTTCCCGCGTCTTGTGCCAACGTCCTCCGTGGAGACTGCGCGGGGCCTCTGAACTTGCACATGCGCAGGCCAATTGAGCAAGAACGCCAGAGCACTGAACAGCCTGCGTCGAGAGAGCAGAGCTGCCAATCCAACCACGAACCAGGTGGGGCGGTGGTTCAGGTTCTACCCAGTGAATCTGGCCCACAAGTTGGTGTGGTCAATCTAACCCCCCCCACCCACCACCACCAGTTGGTGAGGGTTCCCGTAAATACCTTAGATACCCGCACGTACCTGTACATATACGAGGGGAATCTACAAAAATTCCTTCTTTCTTTTGTTTCTCCATGGAAAATCAGACCTCATTCACTGCGATTGGATGGAATGTTGTTCACACTTTGTGCAACAGTGTTGTGCACGACCATGAAAGTCACTTGCTCTGGGACCAACCCAGACATCTGTGAAATGTGGTTGACCAGCCTGTCTGGTAATCACTTGTTCAGTGAGTATGATGCATCACACACACAATTTGTGGAACTTTTCACTGTTTGGATTCATGTTTCATCGCACCTTTCTGTTGTGTTCCTGTGTAGTTTTGAAGTCTTTTTCTGTTACAAATGTTCATTTGGAATTGAAGAACTTGGTTGAAATGTGTCAACTTTCCTTCTTTACCGATCGCCGCAAAAACGCCCAAAAGAAGGAATTTTTGTAGATTCCCCTCATATATATATATACAGACGCAAGAGCGATCAGAGAACGGTCCACGACCCTCCGGCGTGTCCAGTGGAGTCTAGATGTCCATCCAGGAGTGTTTTTCGAACGGAATCGTACACAAGAACAACTAATGTTTGGCAAAAAGTGTCCCAACTTTATTCCTTCTGAAACAAATACCCACGCACAACCAGTCAAACCCACACGCACACAAAGTTTCCATTTCATAGCAGAACCCGACTTGAGTCGCCGACGCCTGTTGCACGCATAGCGCAGCAGCCGGGTTCACACTGAGTTGTTGCGTCCTTGCGAAACTGACTGTCGGGACACAACGCACCCTGACTGAACTCGACTTTGCTCACAACAGAACAGAACCAGGGGCGGGTCCAGGAAAACCTGGCAATGTTTGTATGGACCAACCTCTCAATTTGACGCCGCAACAATTTTCTCTGGTCCATCCCTGGTAGAATCTAACCACCGGGGCCGTGTGTATCAAACGGTGTTGTATTCAGATTGCCAAAATCGAACGCACCCAGTGACAGCCAGACCTGAACACGTGACTGACGCGGGTCACGCCAGACGCATCTATTTACGTGTTTTGCACCCTTGGTGCTCACACTCCCATTGGACGCGCGAAGTGAATTCGCGCCCACGCCTGTCGCTGGTGCAATCTTCCAACCGCATCTTGTGTATCACAGTGGCTGATATGACGACAAAATTCGTAACCGAATCTCGGTTGAAAACAGCACGGGAATCCTGGACACCTGTCGGCCTGGTGACGTGCGTCGGACTAGATGCCAGGTGAGCAGTGGAATGTTCGCCACGCAACACGCTGTCGCCAGGAGTCGCCTCTGGTTTGCGCTGAATTTGTATCCGATGAGCTTTTGTCCAGTTTCACACGAGGCGCGTCACGCCGCATTGCGAAACGCGACTTGCGCAGAGACGCAGTTCGACGCCCACACAACGCCGTGCGTTGCGACACGATACAGGGAAACAACGCTGCGTCATCTCTCAGCTCATCCTGCGTCTGAGAAACGCAGCTGTTACGCAACGCGTCCAGTCTGAGAGACTCCCGGTCAGAGCTGTTCTCTGTAGCAGCGTCTCTCGGGGGCGTGCGCTGGAGACGGGGTGACGTCGTGCGCTGGAGACGGGGGTGACGTCGTGCGCTGGAGACGGGGGTGACGTCGTGCGCTTCGTGCGCTGGAGACGGGGGTGACGTCGTGCGCTGGAGACGGGGGTGACGTCGTGCGCTGGAGACGGGGGTGACGTCGTGCGCTGGAGACGGGGTGACGTCAGACGCGTGGCGCACCCAGTGTGACCCGGCCTTGCTCTCTCTTGACTGCGACGCAGCTGCCATCAACAGACGCAGGAAGACATGCGACGTCCTGTGTAGGGGCGGATTCAGGAAGTACACCCCCCGGCCCGCATTATAAGCAGATGTAGAATATTTTCGCGTGACCACGTTTCCTTGCAACTTGAAATCCCCCCCCCCCCGGAACACCTCCACGTTCTTGGCGGTCGCCCCCGACCAAATGCTGAGTCCGCCCCTGGATGTGCCCCTGGATCTACATGACGAAGATGGACGTGTTGACGCGCAGGTCGACGTGGTCCGTCGTGCTGTGGGCCTCGAATCCGTAGTAGTGGTTCATGAGTCCGTCCACCGTGCGATGGTAGAGCAGGTCCGAGTCTCCGTACTGCGGGAGAGAGAGAGAGAAGGGAGCAGTCAGCTGAAGAAGAAGTGGCGGGAGAGAGAGAAGGGAGCAGTCAGTTGAAGAAGAAGTGGCGGGAGAGAGAGAAGGGAGCAGTCAGCTGAAGGAGAAATTGCGGGAGAGAGAGAAGGGAGCAGTCAGCTGAAGAAGAAATTGATCGAGTAACAGTCCAGGTTTCATGTGGTACCCTTTTTGGCTCACCTGGTTCCCCTTTGTCTTACCTGGTACCTGCGCCAGCGCAGGGACAGGTGCAGCAGCGACAACCCGACAAACGTGCTGAAGGCGAAGATGGCGACGAATTGGGCGATAATGAAGGCCAACGACAACCTGCACGTGAACGTGGAAATGTGAAGGACAATGCAAACTGGTGACGAAGAGAGATCTGGAAGAAGTCAACCGTAGATCTTCTGTTCTGAAGGGCACAGCTGTGGAAATGTGTGTGTGTGTGTGTGTGTGTGTGTGTGTGTGTGTGTGCGTGCAGGTGTTTTGTGTGAATGTGTATGAGAGACAGAGCGAGAGAATCGACACAGAGAAGCCGAGGGGTGTGTCCGCACCTGTGCACCTCCTGCTGTTCTTGTTTCTCCTTCTCAGAGGAGAGCTTCAGCCTCAGTCTCCGTCGTGCCTCCCTCTGTCGCTTTTCGCCCATCTTTCGCTAGGAAAACCTTCCCTTCGCACCGACGCAAAACCTACACCACAAACTCTGTCGAGGCAGCATGCCAAGACGTGAAAATTCTCAAAATTTTCCACTTTGCTCGCACCGGAAGTTCTGTTTTCGTCGGTAACAGATAACAGATGGCGACAGATTCATCCCAACACTTTTCTGAAAGTCCGGTTGAACATCACAAACGCGTTCAGGTGCAAACTCAAGGGCTCTTCGTGCACATCATCCGAAGTCTGTTTTCTTCAAAATATCACAAACCTTTTCTGGTCAAACTTAACGGCTCTTCGTGCACATCATGTACAGTCTGTTTTCTTCAAAATATCACAAAGCTCTTCAAACAGACATTCACGTGAATGTCTCTTCAGCAGCACTTGTCAGGTTGTCTATTTGTGATGTGGTATTCCATTTTCCGGTTGGGAAGGGCCAACTCCTAGAAATGGGTCTGAAAATGGAGCAAAAACTTGCAGAAGCTGCGTGAGGAAGAAAACAAACCGGATCTTGATATTTTTCTCCGAAATATCTTCCTGGTGTTTCGGGCGATTTTGCGGACGTGTTAGAATTCGCGCTTCCGGTTTCACTGTGCCAGACCCAAGGGAAGCTGGAACGAGCCAGACACACCAAAACTCAGTTCTAAGTGTGGACGGCTCTGCTGTTCTTTGTGTGCAGAGTGACCTGCGAGCACGATGGTTGCCGGGGAGATGGTGGCGCTGGTGGTGGCGGTGCTGGCGCTGGTGCTGACGGCGTGTTGCTGCATGAACCTCTGCAAGAAGCGCTACCAAATGAAACGTCTGCAGGAGGCGGCCAAGAAAAGTGCGTGCGTGTGTGTGCTTTGGTGTGCATGTGCGTGAGAATAAATCGGTGGTGTGTGTTTGTGTGCGTGTGTGTGTGTGTGCACCACGGTGTCGGGAGTGGATTGACTCAGCGGCAAAACAGTGAAAGACTGACTGAAATCGGCACCAGGTCCACAGAACCACTGTCGCCATCTGCTTTGTAGACGTGCGGTCGGAGGCGCTGCTCCCTCTGGTGGCGGGACGTCACGTGGACACCAAGATCAACGTGAGCGGCCGGGCTGGATGTGCGCAGGCGAGGTCCAAACTTCCGCTCATCGCAGTCGCAGCGCTTGAAGGCAACGAGCGCGTCATGCGCCAACTGGCGGAGCAAGGTGAGGAGCCCTGGGTGCGTGCGTGGTGCGCTGCGTCTCTGCGTCTCGGCGTAGACCCCACGAGACTGACAGGTTTGAACTCGGTCAGCGTGCTTCAACCGGAAGCCTGCAAAACTCACACGTCGGCGTGAAAAAAGTGCTGACGCAGCAACGCGTGCTGGGTCGAGGATGCGAGTGCCATGTGTATTCAGTCTGAGAGGAAGAGACTCCCCCCCCCCTGGGGCGGACCTGGCGCGAGCAGGTGTGTGTCTGTGTGTGTGTGTGTGTGTGTGTGTGTGTGTGTGTGTGTGTGTGTGTGTGTGTGTCTGTGTCTGTGTCTGTGCGTGCGCGTTGGACGGGAACATAACACGGCTGCTGATTTGTGCGTGTGCGTCCGTGTGGATGGGTGGTGGGGCGGAGACACGCAGCACAACATCATTGCCGATGTGTGTGCGTGTGTGTGCGTGCGTGTGTTCTGTGTGTTCGGGCGGTTCCAAGACCCTTCGTTTTCACGTTTTGCAGGAGCGGACCTGAGTTACAGAGAGATCCTCTCCGACCTGAACCTCCTCCACATGACCATCAAGTCCAATGTGCCCCTGGCCGTGCTCTGGTGCGTGGACAACATCCCCAAAGCCCAGCTGGACCAAAGAGGATGTTGCGGTCACCGGAAGCCTGACCGAGGCGGCTACGGGGACGACATCAACATGACTGCGCTGCAGATGGTCATTCTGCGCAGGTCATTGTCCGTGGGCCAACAACTGCTTATCTGTAAAGCCCTGATAGACGCCGGATGTGACGTCACCATTGAAGACAGCATCCACACGTCGACGTTGTCACACGCCACAAAAGTCCTCGTGGACCGGAAGTTGAGGTCCCTCATCATCAAGGCGACACCTTTCGGACCGGGCCGCGTCTACATGTCCTGGTGGTGAGTTTTTGTCTGGCGGATCCACCGTGTAACCTTCGCGTCAACACTTTCAGAAGAGGACACACTCTGCTGAGTCCCATTTTTCACCCACCGACCCCACCCCAGACCGCACAAAAAGACTCAGGTCAAAACAGTTTCGGACGGCCTCCTCAGGGTCCAGGATCCAGGGGTAGACCTTCTAACCGGGGCGGGGCCAGAGCCAGGATCCGCACCCAGGAGCCACAGTGGCCCTGCGGGTCGCAGTGAGTTTCTACCGCGGCGTGGCGGAGGGACAAGAAACCCAGGGCCCGGTGTACCGTGCCCAGGCAACAGGTGTGTCCGGCCAACAAGTGTTGTCCGGGCATGGCTGGCAGACCCATGCCCAAACAACACTTGTTGCCTGGGCATGGGGCTCACCCATGCCCAGACAACACTATGTTGCTCAGGCATGGGTGAGCCCCATGCCCAGGCATCAAGTGTTGTTTGGGCATGGGTCTACCAGCCGTGCCCAGTCAACAAGTGTTGTCTGGGCATGGGGTGTTGCTCGGGCATGTTACACCGGTCCCCGGCCCTTCTTCCGGTACAGTATCTTGGCGCGGATCCAGGATCGCGCCAGGAGGGACGAGACCTGTCGTGGCCATGGCTGACCTCGAGGGTTGTGGTCAGGGTTCTCCTGGATCCGCTTGAGATTGAGCGTTTCCTGTTTGTCTCTCCAGGCACGCGGAGTCGCCCCTGGAGGACCTGCTCGCTGACCGGGACTTCCACAACGCGTGGCTCCTCGTGGAGGCCGGGTACGACCTGAGGGCGGACGTCAGCTTCAAGCAGCACGCAGAGAAGCTGAAACCCAAGTGGAAACTGAAACCGGAAATGGGAACCAAACCGGAACTGACACCGGAAGTGGTGCTGAACGTGGATTTTGAAACGCTTCTCAGATCCCAGATTGACTTGGTGGTCGGAACTGGTCCCACTCCCTACGAGTGCCGTTTCCACATGGAGAACAGTACCCCGGTCGCTTTGCGAGCTGCAGCGAACACTCAACCGGAAGGAGATGCTTGTGGTGAAGACGTGAACCCTGGGTCACGTGACCCTGACCCGAGCCAACCCGACGCAACGCCTGCGCTGCCAGAAGACTCGTGTGGTGCTGCTGGGGTTGAACTCAGCGGGACTGACGCAACCAACACGTCAACCAGAAGTCCAGGTCAGGCGCCTTCTGACCAATCACGAGCCAGGACGAGATCGAGATCAGATGACGTCATGTGGCTGCGCCTTACGAGGGATCAATTCGACTACTTGAGCAGGTTCAAGGAGGAACAGAGCGATGAGGAACACCTGTTCTTGTTCAGGCTGCTGGAACAGGAAATGACGTCACCGGCGCCTCTGAGGCGCATGTGCAGAACCGCGATCAGGGCTGCGATTGGTGGAGTGCGGCTCCAGGCGAAACTGGGGAGTCTGGGTCTGCCCGCGTACATGGTGTCCTTCCTGAGACTCGACGGCGTCACACTGCCCGACATGCAGTGGAATCCATGGTCGAATCCAGAACAAAATTAAAATGTCAGCCTCCATCACTGCAACGAGACAAACCTCATGCATGTCCACCAAACGAAGTGTGCTGCTTTGTGAATAAATACAGTATTACGTGTGTTGCGTGGCTGGACCGGAGAACCCGACCTTGTCTTTCTGCAGCAGGGCGTGGACGCGAGTGTGCGCGGCCCTGTTCACACTTTGTGGACGCGGTGACGTTGCACGTGATTCGCACGTGGTGACGCGAACGCAAGGCGCATCCGGTGCGCATGCTCTGTGCTGGATCCGGAATCCGACGGCGCCTCCTCCCCCATCCCAATCATAACGAGTCTCCACCCCCGAACCCCTGATCGAATATGGGATATACCCCTGGGTCTCCCAATCTCGAGGAAGCCGCATGATACGTGCTCTCAATTGAAGTCGCGACTCACGTCTCCCCCAGTGCGCGTGTGTGTGCGTTTCTCTAAGTCTCCCCGACCTTGGTGCGAGTCCTTGTGCGGGTATTTGTCCTCAGAACAAGGAAACACTCGACTCGCACCGCATCGTATCGAACTGGGCCGGATTCCACGCTCGGGAGCAGGGGCGGAGCCAGTGGGACCTGGGGTGGATCCAGTGGGACCTGCAGGGTGGATCCAGCGGGACCTGCAGGGTGGATCCAGTGGGACCTGCAGGGTGGATCAAGCGGGACCTGCAGGGTGGATCCAGCGGGACTTTTGGCAGACCAGCGGACCGACTGCGGTTTGAATTTTGATGCGGTGATTCTGTCTGAAACATCAGGGGACTGTGGTTCGCTTGATCGGGAGGTCATTCAAGGACCAAAGTCATTCGCGGGCTCTTTGTTACACCACGACGCACTTTTTTATCCAGACCTCGTCAGGTGTTTCAGTAATGTAGAAGCACAGTAATGTAGAGCAATTCCTTTGAAGTGGACTCGAATGTGTGATCCCCGGTGTCACACTTCCCCCATGACGCGTGCTTGCAGCATGCGAACCTCCGATCCCCTGAATCTGAACCGAGTGACCCTGGTGGGGGACTTCTTGGGGATCTGCAGAGGCACGCGAGACAAACAAGGACGCATCCAGTCAAGATACATGTTTGTTACCAGCGTTGTGAGTGCAAAAGCCGCACCCGTCTCTGCTTCCGGCCCCGGTCCCCTGTAGACCCCTCGACTGTGGACCCCTCGACTGTGCACCCCTCTACCCTGTGGACCCTCCTCCCCTGTGGACCCCCTCCTCTGTGGACCCTCTCCTGTGTGGACCCCCTCCCCTGTGGACCCCCTCCACTGTAGACCCCTCCCCTGTGGACCCCCTCCCCTGTGGACCCTCCTCCCCTGTGAACCCTCCTCCCCTGTGGACCCTCTCCCCTGTGGACCCCCTCCCCTGTGGACCCCCTCCACTGTAGACCCCTTGACTGTGGACCCCCCTCCCCTGTGGACCCTCCTCCCCTGTGGACCCCTCCCCTGTGGACCCCCCTCCCCTGTGGACCCCTCCCCTGTGGACCCTGTGGACCCCCTCCCCTGTGGACCTTCTCCCCTGTGGACCCCCCTCCCCTGTGGACCCCCCTCCCCTGTGGACCCCCTCCCCAGTAAACCCTTCCCCTGTGGGTCCTGTGGACTCCTCCCCTGTGGACCCCCTCCCCATTTGACCCAGTTGACCCCCTCCCCAGTGGACCCCCTCCCCTGTGGACCCCTCCCCTGTGGACCCTGTGGACCCTCTCCCCTGTGGACCCCTCCCTTGTGGACCCCTCTCCTATGGACCCTTTCCCCTGTGGACCCCTTCCCTTGTGGACCCCTTCCCTGTGCACCTCCTCACCAGTTGACCCAGTTGACCCCCTCGCCTGTGGACCCCCTCCCCTGTGGACCCGCCACCCCTGTGGACCCCAACCCAGTGGAAACCCAACCCCGGTGACCACAAAAACAGTTTTAAAGCAAATAACACATAAGAAAGAGCGTGGAAGGTCGGTGGGGGGGGGGGGGGGGGGG
>JAAUXT010013122.1_pt1 | contig 19530 bp, 18 predicted proteins | sample 7278171 | NCBI WGS metagenome assembly JAAUXT01 (sample SAMN14350112, study PRJNA611818) | marine sediment metagenome | isolation source: surface marine sediment (1.8m) | place: French Polynesia: Moorea | collected 2018-08 | reverse complement strand
GATGCATTGACGCTCAGCATCAGAACTTGGACAGAAGTACGCCACTCAAAATTATCCTAGTCAAGGCACCCAAATTTGCAAGTTGCACGGCCCCAGCATAAAACCTTCGCAAGATTCTGTGTTCCTGAGAAGCAATAGAACCAATGTATTTCACCACACAGAGGCACTTAAAATTTGTGTTCAGTCAAATTGTCCCGTGGCGGAATGCATTGCACCAAACTTTGCACTTTTGTGCATAAAAATGTAAAATAACGCAACCAAATTGACAACGTCTTCTCACAGTTTAAGGAACAGGAGCAACAAATCACCTGCGTACACAGCATTGACAAAACAGACAATACATCAAAAAATTTAGCTCCTGTCAGGTGTATTCACATATGTTGTTGAAACCTTCTTGGGAATACAGCTGCAAATTTTGTGTGCAAACTGATTGGGTTTGAAACATAATATGATGGCATCGAAAACAAAACCACCCAATGCAGAAGTTCAATTGGATACTCAGTCTTTGTTGAGGATGTGAACATCAGGCCACTGCTGGGAAGGCAACAGACTGAATATGTCAAACTTGTCAGCACTAACTTTACAACTCTGGCTGTGGTCAAATGATTTGTACCCAGGACATCATCTGATTGTATTTTCAGTTGATACAAAACTCCCATATTGAAACCCACTGTCCAGAGGGATGAAATCAGTTGCACTGTTCCAACCAAACCAGATATCACCTGAGATATGACAGAGTTAAAAGTGCCGTATGATAAGCACAATGGCAGGGATTGCAAAAACTCTTCAAAGAGATTCTGCACAACAGACACACAAATACAAACAAGAAATACAATTGAGGAACCAATTTGCAGGACTCTGGTGACAAATGATAAGTTTGCCCATGTTGGGTCCAGAGGATTCTTTGTCACATCAAACCTGGACAGTGCCAATATACAGAGATAAAATGGGGGCAGACACACTGTTTGCAGTGAAAGGAAGGACAGTGAATTGCAAGTGAAACTCTCTCTCCAAGCCAGGTCAAAGGCAATGTATTCCTGACCAAATACACTGTTTGCAAGGCACAGTACACTTATGTGCACGCCAAATAGAAGAGCACTCAAATGTGTACAAAAGACAGTTCTGTTGTAGCAGATAGCAACTTCTGCAGAATTTGATTGGGACTGGTTTTCAGAGGAAATCTTTGTGTAACAATTTGCCAAGGCAACTGTGTTTGCAAGAACAGCAGAAACTGACATGATCCAGGCCAGGATTATCAAAGATTTACTGGCAATAATTCTTTGGCAGCTTGAGGGCCATTTGGGACGTGAAACACAAACACTTTTCTGCACAAAACAACACACTTGAAAACTATTGGTCAAGATTTCTGCAGCAAGTCTCTCTGAAAGCACTTCCAGATGAATCCGACGCATGGGATTTTTCAACAAATTGAGAGTCAGCAAATTTGTTGGACCACGGAACATTGTTGGATGCAACTGTTTCAGATTGTTATCTGCCACATCCAATTGTCTCAATAGAGTAGTGGCCAGAAATGTATTTTTCTTGATTGATGTGATCATATTTTTACAAATAAGAATTCTTGTCACATTTTGGAAACTTTGAAAACTACTCTCAGTGAGATGAGTGATCTGGTTGTTGCAGAAATCGGCATGTAGCAAAGCCATCTTGGGATTTGGCTTGAAATGGAGGGTGGTGAGGTTGTTGAACTCTAATTTCAGCCAAACTGCTCGTTTGAAGTGCAACAACTTCGGCAGATTTTCAGCCATGATTCCACTGGTGTTGATTGAAATTATCAGAAAAGGTTGAGGAAAACACCAGTCAAATTTTGACAACCTGGTGCAAACCATTATGTATTTCAAACATTGACATTCTGCTGAGCAAAGTGACTCAGCCAAGTCACAAAATATTTCATCATCCCCATCCACGCAATCTTTCTTGCCATCACAAATGTCTGTGAAATGGACACAGATTCCAGTTTGATTCCTGCATTTAAACATTCCTGCACAATTTCTGTTAAAGCAAAAAGACACCTGCTCATCTTCTCCACCAGGACAATCCTGCTTTCTGTCACAAACATATGCCCATGGAATGCAGTAATAGTTTGGACATTTGAAATGTCTGGTGCATTGAAATGTTGTGCAATCTGCCAGATGAGCACCATTGTTGCAAGTGAGCAATGTTTCAGTTTCAACAGATATTTCAAACAAACAGAGTGTGTCAAAACTGTAGGTTATGTTTTGATCAGGGAAACATCTGAAACTCATTTCACACAAATCGTTTCCTGATGGCGATAGGGAGTTTTCAGAGATGTGTGCCTGGATGAAGGCATTCCAGTTGTTGTTAGAGAAGATTGAAAATACTTTTTCTGCAGCAAGGAATTTGACAAGCCAACAGCTGTTTTCATCAGCTTTGTTTTCACAATCTTCTGTCCCATCACAAACTGCTCCAACTGAGATAAATCCTGCAAGGCACAAGAAACTGGTTGCACTGTTCCACTGGATTAATTTTGCAGACCTCTTCTTGATATATCTGCTGATTTCATGGTTCTCAACTGAGCTTGGGGGTGCAAACAGCCTTTGGAGATCTGCCCAAAGGTTTTTTGAATTGACGAACCAGGTGCTTGTTATGTTTGTTTCACCTTCAATTGTGTAACACGTAGTGTTCAGTGAGACATGTCCAACTGGACAAAATTTCTTATCAACACTGAAGGTGACACTTTCATTGCTTGTCTGCTTGGGCACCTCACAAAGAATTATATTTGTCAAGTTTACATCACACTTGACGGGAAGCCACAGAGGATCTGCATAATTTTCCAGCATAATAACTGTGCAACTGGTTTCTATACTTCTTCCTTTTTCATTTCTGTGTGCAACAACAAGTTCAGACAATTTGACCAAATTTTGAGTAACGGTGGCGTACGTTGGAAAAACTTTGGGTTTGTCCTTGGCTCTGCACCTGTTTGTTCTGGACTTTGTAAAATAGAAACAGATGAACTGAACAAAGACATTGTAGCATGGAAGGTCATTCCACAAATGTTGCAAATGAGGTTCGTATGACTTGAAAGAGATTTGTGCTGCCTTTCCTGTTGTGAAATAGTTTTCTTTCCCACCAATTGGGAAAAGTTGAATGTTCACCTGACCTTGCAGTCCTGAGTTCGGAGGTCCACACTCAGATTGGGTTATCCAGTTTTGGTATCCCATGGGACAACTGTGGTTTTGCCACGAAAAAATCCTCCTGCTCTGAAACAGAAAAGGACTTGTACAAAAGCAGATGGAATCAAAGATGAAAGCATGAAATTTGAACAAGAATCAAAAGCTTTTTTACATTTTGTTTAGCTCCAATAAAAACTCCAAGCACAGGATAAAGAACCATTTTGTCTTCATTTTGTGATTTTTCCACAATGCCATTCAGTATTGTTTGAGCGACATGAAAATTGTCATTTTGGTCAAACAGCCTTGGCAGCTTGCCACCAATAGAGCTGCAGAATGTTGATGCTTTTCCCCACGTGTAGCTTACTTCTCTTACAAATAGCCTGAAATGTGCTTTGCTGTTACGGTTTTTTGACACTGACGCAAGCCAACAATAGTTCAATGTCAAGTTTTCTGGTTGACTTGCTGTGAAGGTAATTGTTGGATTTCTTTTGAATTCTGGATAATATAAGACTTCTTTGTCGTACTCAACTTTGTTAAAAATAGTCTTGTAAATGGGCAAACCTATGGAATAGTAGTTTGTTTTGAAAAGACAACCCATAAGAGTTCTTTCAGTTGTCAGAAAGCCAAGGAAATTGTAGGGATATGAGCTTCTTGTGATTGGCAAGTCATATTGGAGTTTACCTATTGTTTCAGGCAGGCTGATATCACGTATTTTGTCAATTTGCAAGTGCAAAATTTGTGAACTGATGCGTTCCTCCTCCAAATGCAGTCTGCATATCGTTTGTGGTTGTGCAATGTTCAAAAACAGAGATTTCGTGTTTTGTGCTTGTTCTGAATAATTTATTCTGACAATCAGCTTTGAATTGCCCAAGAAAGCAGTGGGATGGAATCTGTATTGATTTATTTTCTGTGCATGGGTGCAGTATGAAGTTTTGTAGAACATCTGAAGAACAACAAAACCAGTCTTGTTGTTTCTGACATCTATGTGAGTGGAAACTGTATTCTTTGGAAATGATCTGTTTACAAAAACAAAGTCTGTTGTGTCACCACCAAAGTGGCGAAGGTAACTGTTGCTTGCAGTGTTCAACAGTGCCACGAATTCAGTTTGAGGGTTTTCAGGTTGAAGAGTTCCTTTTATGATGACACTGATTCCGACTTCTGTCTGGAAGTCTGCAGCATATCTTTCATCAACAATTTCAATTGGTTTGTAACTTTGAATGATGATACAAGAGTTTTGTTTTGTGCTTGTAAAATATAATTTGGCTGTATTTTCCAATCCAGGTATGGTCTTTCCATGCACATCCTGATGAACTCTAGGTGCTTGCTTTTGTGGAACACTCAGTGTCAAGATTGAAGTGTCAGATTGAATTGACTTCCCAACTCTGGTGCAAACTTTTTGAAATTTGGGATAATCAATGTGTATCCCTTCACAGATTGACGTTGTAACTGTCAACTCAGCAATTACATCACTGTAGTGTTCATAACCGTAGGAAATTAGGATCAATTCACTTCCTGCTGAGAAATTGTGTCTCACTTGCCTTGTTTTGTTCACACAGTATGAAATAGTCTCTTCCACGTATCCAAGAAAATGGTCTGTTTCATAGATGCTGATACCACCATGTGAACAACCTTCAAAAAACGTACCTGTGAAAGTCAATGTGAGATTGGAAAGTTGCAAGTACAAGGACTTGTTCAGAGTTTCAAGTTGAAACACATTGACTTGGTTTTCACCAAATGATTTTAATTTCATTTTGACAACTTCACTGTCATTGATAGACACAGTTTTTCTTGGCTGATCTATTGTTTCAAACCGTACTTCAGAGTTCCGTGTGTAATACAGCAAACATTGAAAGGAATTCAGATGTATGTACTTTTGTGCCTCCTTGTGTGGAACCTTGGGCGATTTGTGCCCAGGACCATCATGGAACACAAATTGCGTGGGAACAAACACCACGACACATTTCCAACCTCGACTCCACTTCATTTGACAAAGGTGCACAATCAATTTCTTGTGTTTTTTGCCTTTTATCAAAAGTAACTGAACGTGTTTCTTGCTTCCCGATCTTGCTTGAAATTTGAAAGTGAACTTTCTGGGAACTGCCACATTATCAAGCTCTTCTTTTGCCAGAGTTATGTTTTGACACACCTGAAAAAGCATGGCTCCACTGAAGCAAAAAGAGAACACCACCCACAACAAATTGGAAGGTTGCTTTCATTTAATTTCTGCAAAACATGAGAAAAGTAAACAACACCTGATGAAGATAAACAACTTGAACCATGTTGTTTTTCACAAAATCAAGAAAAATGCTGAAAAGGAATCCGTCCAATATTAAAGAAAATTCAGGTCTGAAACCAAACAATGACAAGCTCTTTTGTACATTCCAATTTTTTCCAATGACAATTTGTGTCCATGTTAGGCTTTCAAATGTTCTCAGCATGAACTTTACAAATGTGAAATTCATGTGAAAGTCAGTTGTTGCAAAGAACCATTTGCTGGTGAAAATGTTTTTTGCTTTGTTGAAGAAGGAATTGTCGGGGCCACACATCATACCAGCTGGTCTTGTGATGAAAAAGTTGGATCCATACCCAGTGAATCTTTTTCTATTCCACCCTCTTCTCAAAAATTTGTTTGTTAAATCAGACAGATTTGTGCATTGTTGGTGCATCTGCAGTAAAATAGGGGGAGCTTGTTCAGTTGTTCTGTGAGAGGAATGTTTGTGTTGCATTTGAGCACACTCTCTCAGTCCAGGTCCTGAATGCAAATCACACTCTGACAATATTCTCAAGAATGGTGCAACAACCTTGACCTGTTTTTCCATTACTCTGTCCACTGATCTGCGGCAAATGGATTTTGTTAGAGATTTCTCAAATATTTTGTCGACATATTGCAGCCACTTGTGTTTGTTTTGAGACACTCCAACAATTCTTTCAAAATGACCAGGTGTAATGACGAAACTGCAGACTCCTTCCAAACAACAACCACCCAACAAAACCACGAGCAAATTCATCCCTTGGCAAACCAAATTACCACTTTGCACAGATTCTTGCACATGCTGGGCAGACTTTGGGCTGACGAGTCATGTTGCATTCAAATGGCAAGTGCAGTTCTTCTTGCTAATGATGTTGGTGTCACAGGTATCAAATAGAATAAAAAGAAAACATTCTTTCTGGTTGTGGCATGAAGTGATGTTTTCACACAAAAACTCTTGACATTCTAACATTACCTCTGCCGATGATGATTCACTTTATTTCAAGCAAAATGATACCTTTGCTGAAACTCAATTTACAAAGTCAGTTCCAATAATCCGTTCAAATGAAGGCAAGAAATGGTCAAAGAAAATTGCTGGAAACTGGAGTTTGACCTGCTTTCAGAAGACAGGTCTTGTTGGAAAACCACACACTTCTCCATCTTTTTGCTTGGAAAAAAACCCCACATTATTTCTTGCCTCCTCTTTTCCTCAACTCTCTTCTCTGTACGATGTTTCGTTGTCAATTGCAGCTGTTCACACGGTCCGTTTTCTCAAGCGTATCCAGGGGGCTTCAGAGCCCCCTCATCCGCAGAAAAATAGGCCCAAGCATTTTCTCTCTTTGACATGGCACATCTCAAGGGAACTGGGAATGATGTGCACTTCAACCACAAGAATGTAAAACACATCATTGTCTTGGCAAAGGAAAGGTGGGGGCATCCTTTTATGTTTGGTTTAATTTCAGTGTTGTTGGATATGGATACCTTTCTCTTAGATATTTCACAGACCAACTTGTCAACAATCTTTACATTGCAGTCTATATTTATCCATGCATGATTTACAAGATTAAACATGAGCAACAATGCTTTGCAATGATGCTCACTGCTCTTTTCAAAGGGAAAAAATGCTTGTTTAGATATGATAGGGAACAACAATCCCTCTCTCATTTGTTTGTCTTTGAATATTTCCTTTATATTTTCAATCTTATGGTCTCCATCCTTGAAAAGAGATGGGATTTCTTCTGAGCCAGCTGAAAAAAATGTAAGAGAAGAAAGAAGAAATGCCTTTGCTGTGTTCTTCTTGTTTATCAATAAAGCAATTGAAATCAATGCAAGCTACATTTGATCAAGTTGTGTCAACAGTTTGCCTTTATCTACAAATTACCACACATGATGGTTTTGTGGCTTTGCTGAATAACCACACCAACAAGGAGCAGTTGTGTATTTGAGGGTGGGCACATGTGCATGCATGTGTGTGTGTGTGCATGTGTGTTGAATTCAGAGACCCACATGTGAAGTCACTTCTCTCTGGGATGAGATGACTGTAACTTGATAACCTGCCTGGCCACATATACATTCTAGTTTTAACTGGCACCTCTTCAAACTTTTTAAGGTGGCTGGTGCATGTGTGTGAGGTGTGGTGGGTGGGGTACCTGAGATAAGGTGTAGTGGGTGTGGTACCTGAGGTGAGGTGTGGTGGGTGGGGTATCCAAGGTGAGGTGTGGTGGGTATGGTACCTGAGGTGAGGTGTGGTGGGTGGGGTACCTGAGGTGAGGTGTGGTGGGTGTGGTACCTGAGGTGAGGCATGGTGGGTGGGGTGCCTAGGGCTGCAAGTGAAGCCTACTCAGGAGCCAGATGCTTATCCCATTGAGGAAGTTTCACTGATATACAATGTGAGCATGCAAACCTCCCAAAGGAGCAAATAAGCAAACCTCACACCCCCTGTGGGACATTTCAATGAAATGTATGTCTGGGTGAGCATGCATACCTCACACAAACACACGCATCTCACCCTTTTTGTTAGGAAAATGCAAAGGTAAACTGTTCAGTCAGGCTGCTGAAGTGAACACCAAATACTGTGTTTGCATTCCAATCTTACAAACAGAAAGCTTTTGACTGCATATCAGGTTGCTGCCATCCCACTCATGTTCTCCTTGCCTTTGTATGGATGTGTATCTTGTGTCAGCTGGTTGTGAAGAACTTTCACTCACCATATCAGGTGACTCTCATCATCCCCATTTGAAGAAGATCATCTTCCCAATCAAATGTCTCTTTCATTGTGACTGGGAATTTGATGTCTGATCTAACAACTGTCACATCACACAGTCTGTATGACACCTGGTAAAGCTTGCATCCCAGAAAACTAAGCATATAATATTTCTTGTTTCTTGGAGATATGCTAAGATAATTATTTTCTGTTTTGCCTTGAGCACAAGTAATGCTGCTTGAAATCTTTTTGGGTTTGTGGTTTGGATTTGTGTTGATCAACTCAGAAGATGCTCCTGTGCATTTAAAATGGATGAACAGCAGTTTGCCAAAAAACTGGGCAATCTATGTTGAAAAATATGTTGCATTGTCACTTGGTTCAAACTTCACAAGAAAATCTTCCCTCATTTCTTCCTTGTATGCAGCTCATGTTCAAAGTTGCAATTTTACAATGACCTCCCTCAAAACCATTTTTATCCCAAGGTGTGGGTGGTGCAAAAAGTGTAATTTTGGAGGTATGGTTGTAATTTTGCCAACATACAAAACAGGTTTTGCAGGCAAGTGGATGTTGTGTGACCACTGGACAAAACGGGTTTGGTGGAAGTGGCAGTTTGACCTCCACAGCCTCCTGAGATTAAATCTGACATTTCATGAGTTTAAACTGAGAGAGGTTTTTGGCTTTTGGTTGGAAACTATGGTTTCCATCTCCAGTCCAGAGATCAAAGAACAATATTCTTTTGGAGGAGTAAAATCAAGGTTCAGCATTTACCCCTTTTGGAAGAAAAATTGCAATTTCTTTGCAAATAAATGTTTATAAACCACAGGATTCATTGTTCAGATATTCAGCTGTTATCATCTCTCAAAGACTTCTGGCTAATGCAGCAGTACAGCAAAAACACCAAAACTTCCTGTTGGTATCTTGTCACAACATCATGGTCAGAGATGTGACAGTGTCAACATTTTCAGTTGCAGTGGAGAAGTATCAAATCATTCATTTTCACTTCAGTGATTTTCAACAACACAGTATGGATTTTGTCCTTTTTCATGGCCCAGGATTTTATTCACAAAGGTCACCATTTTTAGGTCAGAAAAGAACAAATGTCTCTGTTTTGAATACATTTCTCTGTGTATTGCAAGCTGTCTTGCACAGAAGCTCTGGTGACTCTGGAATTTTGATGCAAGATCATGTTAAGTACCATGGAAAGGACCTTTTCTGTACAACAATTGAAGTCAACAATACAACCCCTGTTAAAAATTTTGATTTTGACAGTGGTAAGCTTTCCAAGAGAAGCAGAAATTTCCAGTTAGTTTTCATGGTCCACTCTCTGCCTGAAACTGTAGTGAACATCAGCATTGTTCAGTTTCATTTTGTTGGTCAGTCAGAAAACAAATGCAATTTGGTGGAATTTCAATTTATGACTCAATAGGTAAAAAGGTGAAAGAACAATATTCATTGTGTAACAAACATTTTAGTGATAATGAATTGGAGTGGGTTGTCTCAAGGAGCTTGTTTTCCCACACATCCACTTGTTTGCTTGTCATTTATATTCACAAAGAATATTCTTCATTGTACACAGTGCTTGAAATGTCTTACAGCCATTGCAAGACAGTAACCCTTCAAAACAAATGTGAAAAAGTGATGAACTCCATGGCCAGATCTTCATTGTTCAAGGCATGTTCTTCCAGAGAAGAACCATACACTTTTGGCCAGGGAAAATACACTAAGAGACAATTTCTGTCCACTCAGTCAAAAAGTGTTGTTCTCCTGCAGCACAATGCCTGCACAATAATACAGTTTTCTTCAGGCATATATAAGGTGTTTCATGAAAAGGATGCAGACAAAGAAGCAGCAAAGTCCTTGGCATCCTGGTTTCCAGCAAAGTGTTTCCTTGATGTACAACTGACTACTTCAGGAAAAAAGAGCTTCACAGCTTCACACAATATCACAATATTTGGTGATTATTTTCCAAGTGCTTCCATTGAAATGAAGGTTGGTAAGATTGATTCTGAATTTGCATCTGGAAGCTACACACTTGCTGAAATTTCAAAAGTGAACTCTGCAAAGGAAAGGAAAATAAGAACATTAAGATATTTGTTCGAATGTATTTCATACCATTGGAAAACCAAAACTTTCTTGGCAAAACTGAACTTGAATCTCCAAGGACCATTCACATTTCAGACCAGTTTTCATGCCTGGTCTGGAACATAGGCTCTGTATTTGATTGAAAGCTCAGAAACATCATTCCATCTGAACCAGTCACTGCAGTTTGCTGCTAAAGGTTTTGATTCTAATCTGCTGTCCTCTAACCTACCTCTTTCTGATGAAATAGATAATTGTTTGGTGGTATCTGTCAAAATAAATAGTCCTACAGCCCCTGTCTTCATATACTCCTTTGCTGGAGTTCAAATCTTTGATGCCACTTCAAAACTTTCAAGAAGAGAGTGGAAAAGTCATGTCATTATTGTGATGGATTTCAGCAAGGTTTCCACTTTAGTAGCTCCAGGAAGATTTCAAAAGCTTCTTGTGTTCTGTCATTCTCCTGCCCAGTTCCACAGCTTATTGTTGAATGCTTTTGATGTTTATGCCAGGTCCAAAGTAGTATTGACAAATGAATCTCAATATGGAAATTACAAAATGATTACAAAACAATCTAAAAGTTATAAAGCTTTTTGGAATAAAAGGTTGTCCTGGTTCGAAGGGTTGGAACTGTGCCAGAACAATTTTGAGGGAAAACTGCCACAATTTGTCAGCAGAAGCAGTCATGACTTCTTCTTGAACATTTTTGAAAACTTCTGAAGATTTATCTTTCATACCACTGATATTTATTGGATTGACATTCAATACATTAACAGGGAGGAACAGGTCATGACTGTACCTTTTTCATTTATCAGACATGAGTAATTGCCCTCATGTTGGGTGTCAGTGTAGGATTTGCCAAGAAACTATTGCCCTTGGCAGCAAGATTCACCTTCATTGTATTTTGAGGGAGCTGATTACACAATCCCCAAAGTTGGACAACAATTATTCTTCTTGTTTCAGCTGGCAAACCAGAAGTCCTCTCTCCTACCAAGGATGGCAATGCTTCTTGTATCAACCTGGAGAAATTACAGAATACCAAAATGATAACAAATGAAAGTACGTGAGCTTTCCAAGATTGTCAAATCAAGCATTTCTTCCCTCTCACAATACAACTGGTTTTTATTGCAATGCCTTGTTGCTCATGTTCAATCTTGTTGATCATGCATGGATTGGCATTCAATGCAACAAAAAATTGGTTGAAACTGTGGTTTGTGAAACAAAAACAAACTATATTCCAGCAACCAGAACTGTTTCTCTTTGGCCAAAACTAAATGGATGTGTGCACTTTGCAGTTGTGAAGAACAGTTCATGTTATTTCTTTGTGTACACAAGCTTTTCAAGTGAGGGATAACCATGTCAGAGAGAGAAAATGCAACCACTTGAACTGTTGGACAACAGTGACTTCAGCTTTGATTTCATTTTCAATGCTGTGGGTGAAACTGACTTTGCAGTGTTTTCAATCCCACCCAACAGGAAAGGCACAACAAAATTGTTCTCTCATCACAGAGTTTGGTTGAATAACTTTTAAGTGTTAAGGATATCAAATACAAATGCAGGAGGATATCAAATATGTGAGGCTGCCACAAAGCCTTTTAGGACAGGGCAGAGAAATATTTTCCCATGTGATCAGAATGAATTTGTGTCAAGTTCATTTGTTCTTGATGGGATTCAGGATTGTACAGCTGGATTTCCTGACAAGAAAGATGAGATGTGCCTTTCTCAAGAATTTGACTGCCCTCACAAATGTGAGGACAAGAGTTGTATGTGCTCACCTTTACAGTTCAAATCTATCACCAGTGAATGCAAAAGTTTCACAATGGCAGCAAAAACCAGACCAGGCAAACAAACACAAAAAAATATGAATTCAAAAGAGAACAAAAGAGATGATAATATAGCAGTTGACTCTGATGTTGAGAATAATGTAGTTGCTGAGTGTCATGCAGTTGGCTTCATGCTGAATCAGACTAAAGTACCATGCCATGTGCCTGGCATGTTATCATGTGGTTATGGGCAAACTCAGTGCCACAGTATATTTAGCATTTGCATTTATGAACTAAACAAGTTTAAAAATTTGGTTCCTTGTAGAACTGGCTCACATCTGCAAAGTTGTGACCAATTTCAATGCAACATGCATTTCAAATGTCCAAAATTTTATTGTGTTCCCTGGTTATACGTGTGTGACACTGTGTGGGATTGTCCACATGGTTCTGATGAGAATGAAGAACACAATTGTGGAGAAAGCAGGTTGTGCAAGCAGATGCTAAAATGCAGGAAGTCTCAAATTTGTGTGCACATTGGTGACACATGTAATGATGTGCCAAATTGTCCTGAGAATGATGATGAATTGTTGTGTGAATTATCACACACATTGTGTCCTATTGATTGTATTTGTCTAAATTTTGCAATATATTGCAATGGCACCTCAAGTCATTTCACCAATTCCTACATATCTTACCACATCACTCAGTCTGCTATTCAAGACTTGCATTTTTTAAGAAACAACCTCAACATTGAAATAATGCATTTTATTGCAAATAGCATTGTTGAAATATGCATTGTTACCTCCTTGTTGCATCATGTCAATCTCATCAATTTTGCTTCAAACCAAATTGAAGAGCTCTCCCAAAACTGTTTCAATGGTTTGCACATTCTAAATGAAGTTGTTCTCAAAGACAATCAGTTGCACAGAGTGGAAGAAGAATCATTTTTCAACATAGGCACCATAAATTTGATTGATCTTTCTCAAAATGATATTCATTCATTTTCATCTTCATCATTTTCAAATGTTTCTGGAATTATGAGACTGAAAATCTCCAACAATCCTCTATCAAATTTGGCCTTTGGTTCAATTGCTGACTTGTTGATTACACATATATCAGTACATGCATATTATCTATGCTGTGTGAAACCTGACAACACAGACTGTGATACAACAAGTGAAGAGAAACACAGAACATGCACTGATATTTTCCCAACAACACCAGTGAAGGTCACAACATTCCTTGTTGTTTTATTCATTTTGCTTCCAAATATCTTCAGTTCTCTCACTTTTATACTTTGGTATAATGTATCTGGGAGTGACAAAACAGGTATAAATTCAAAGCCATTTAAACTGCTCACAACTGCAATGAACATTGGAAATTTTGCATGTGGATTCTATTTGACAGTATTGGTGGGAATTGATATCTATTTTGCAGATCAAATCATTTACAAAGAGCAAGACTGGGGTAAAAGCCTGTTGTGCTTGTTTGACAATATGGTTTGTCTTTTCTATTGTGTGAGTCTTTCCTTTTTTCTTTGCTTGATGTCAGTTGCAAGGTGGAGTGTGGTGGCACATCCACTAAAATCACATTACAAAAGGACAGGTTATGTGACAACACAAATTGTCTTTTCCTTTTCTGTGATTGGTGTGGTGTGCATTGGCACCTCTGTAATAAGTTGGGTACAATCTTCAAACACACAAATGCCTGACAAATTGTGCTCTCCATTTGCTGATCCTACAGAATCAGTTGTTGAAAAAGCTATCACAATGATAGTGCTAACATATCAAATTATAGCTGCATTTGTCATGTCTGTGATGTACTGCTTGTTGATGATGAGTTTAGCAGATATACAGGGGAAACTCAAATCTGGGCAAATGCACAGGAGGCAAGTCTTTTTCCGGGTCACAAGTCAGACAGTAACACATGTGGCATTATGTTTGAGCTCCAGTGCTATTTATGCAACAGCACTGTTTCTGCCTGAATCTTCTTCAAATCTTGTGGCCTGGAATACTGCTGTGGTTTTTGCTCTTCCAGCAGTTTTCATTCATCTGCTTCTGGCTCCACCTTCTCAGTTTTGCAAATGCTGTTAATTATGAATGGGTCATTTTTCTCTTGTTGGTGATTGGTATTCTTTGAATTTGGTTGTTCTCTTGTAGAAACAGCTTGTGTGACTCTTTCCATCCACATTTCTGCCACTAGTTTCTTGAATCAAGATAGGGCCAAAGAGGTAGGTATGATTGATGGGCTTGGAGGAATGATTGGTGTATGTTGTCTTGGAATATGTCCTGGATACTTTTTCTGTACAGCAATAAAAATTGAAAATCAAACACCCTTTATGCCTATTGAAAACATGTGTGTCTCTTTTGGGCATTTCAAAAAAGCTTCCTTTGTGAACAAAGAAACAAACAAAATGACAACAGGCAAAGCTCAGAGAAAACTATTTCTAGCCAAACAATAAATAGGATGTTTCTGCTGTTGTACAATGGAAAATGTCAGAGCTGTGATGTGCCTGTGATAGAAAGGCAAATTCTTGGTTCTCCAGTTCACATGTACCTGAGGGATGTTTCTTCCTTATCTCTTCTGGTTGGGTTCACTTTATCTTTGTTGGCAAAACAAGACAATCATATATGACAAAATGTTGGGGCTTGCTTTGTTTTAGACTTTGGTACAATGTGACAGAGTGGTTTGAACATTTTTGTTGTCCAATCATCATGGGATTGCACACCTAATCGCTGTGACCTCACCCAAAGCTGAGAGGGCAGGTGCTCACAGGAACAATAATGCACACCCAGTTACCTATCATGTTGCATGCATGAGAACCATTGTGCTGTACTGTAACCATGTACAACATACTGGCACATGCTTATGAGCCAGAGACAATCTGAGCCAGACTCCACTCAATGCATGACTCTTCTGTTGTAAAACAGCTTTTCAAGGACTTGCTGGTCCATGCTCAGGCCACCTAACCAAGTTAAGGGGAGGGGCAATCCTTCAATGGGTTGATGAGATCCAACCTCCACTTGAACAGTCATACACCAGCAAATCACAATAGTGTTCAGTCTCTATAAGTGTGAAACTGGCTTGTAAAGTCCGTGAATAATCACGCACAAGTCTGAGTCTCTCTGCAAACATCCGGCTGTCACACTTATGTGACAGTCAACCGAGTCAGGTGCGGCAGTCCGATAACCAACGCAGACTTTTTTGTGCCATGCTGTTGGGTCCACCAGAGGAGATCGCACTCTGCGCCTTGAGTACTCACTATGCGCTTGCTGCCGCCTCCTTCAATCCGGGCACTTACACTTCACTACTGTTTGATGCATATTCATTGACTGAGCTATTATTACACCGTATAGTCTTTTTCTGTCATACACATTCAACACACGGATGCTCAACGCTTGATTGATTGTGCTTCTAAAACATACCCAACAATGCAACTTCCAAGTACAAATTGATCCTGCAATATATCACAGTCAATCGCTATGGGATATGTCTTATTGTTTTCAACAGAACAGACTCCTACTACTTTACTGCTCAGTCATATACCACATCTACCGTCCTTGCAATAGGCTAGGGTATTTTTTCAGGCCCACACCATGATTCCTCCCCTTGATTCACTGATAATATCCTTGGAGAAATTCTTCCAGTTTTCAACATGAGAACAAACAACATCATGCTTGTGGTCCATGAGTTGCAGCAGGTCAAAATTTTATTGAAGCACATCACAGAAAATGTCATGAATAAACAACAGGCTATTAGACTCACATTCCTTTCAGCTCCCAATGAACCAGGGGCAGGCAACTCAAGACCCAGACTCGGGGTTGAGGCTGGTGGCTGGGAAAAATCAATTCCACTTCTCTCTCCAGTGTTGTTTTCATCACCCAATTCCACAGTTCCAATGGTTAGCAGAACATCCAGGAAGAAGCTCTTCTACAACATTTGGTGGCCCACTAAGAAAGTGTGATAGTTTCACACCCATTTTGAACCAAAATCAAATTTTAATTGAGAAACCCAGTCTTTGTTTTTTCTTTCTATTCCACACATTTTCATTGAGAATAATAGGGTTTGAAATGTGGAGAAGGGGCATGATATTGAGTGTCAACCAGAACATGAGTCTCACTGGAAGATTCTCCAGAACAGACATGAGGAGGATCATACAAGATTCCAGCCAAAACACCAGGTTATAGACAAGAAATATGAGCACTTTGACAGCAGTGGTCTGCTTCTGCTGTTTTCTTCCCCCAAACTGTGCAGAACTATTTTCTGGCCAACTCTTGCCCAAGACACAAATCACATGAACAGACCAAAAAATAGTGCAGTGCAGCAGATTAACAGACAGGATGCTGAGGTTGTCACAACCAGGGTGAAAAAGCTGGGATTGTTGTTTCCAAGAATAGAACAGAGAGGCATGGAGAGGAGGTGATACCCAATGTACAAGTGATGTCCTCCTGCAATGGTGGCAGTGCCAATCATGGTTGCAATAAATATGTGACCAACATGCTTCCTGATCTGGTCCTCATATTTCATTGTGGTTTTGAGTGGGTTTGCAGCAATGCAGTATCTTGCATGTACAAAGAAGCTTGTGACAAATACAGACAATAGCCATTCAAAGAGCAGGAAGAAGCCAACAACAAAGCAATGCCTCCCACTGCACCATGACAGTAAAGCTTCAAGATACAATTGTCCATAGGAACTGTCAGTGACACTGAGCATGAAGTCCATCACACTGAACAAGATTCCATTGACAAGCATAACCTGAGTGATAACCCAATGGCTACTTTTGTGTTCTTAATATTGCAAAAATTGTCTTTTGAAAATAATTAAAGAAACAACATTCACAGCAAATAATAAAATTCCAAATGGCCATACCAAGACACTCAAACCCTTTGAAAATAAAATTGTATGACACTCTGTCTGCACAAATGTGTCAGTTAGGCACTCATGTGAAACCACACAGGACAAATTGTGGTCACTTGTTACAATATGCACAGGAGACACACTCTCATCAAATGCTCTGGTGCTTATTGTGCTGAAATTTTTATTTTGTTTGATGGCAATGAACTTCACTTCATTCAAGCCAGAAAATGTGAAAGGTTTGATTTCTTCAACAAAACTATCAAACAGATCAACACTGGAAAGATATCTTAATGATCCAAAAGCCTTGGAATGTATCACAGAAAGTTTGATGCTTTTAAGCTTCAACACTTTGAGTCTTGGAAAAGCCTGAAAACAATTTTGTGTTAAGAGCAACAATTTGTTTGTGTTGACATTGAACAAAATGAGTGCATTTTGTGCTGCACTGCCAGTACAGATGGTTTCAATTTCATTATTTGGAATTTCAAGGAAAAGAACACTTTGTATCAGATTCAGAGTTTTGGCAACAAAATTTTGGCAAACTGCTTTCTGCAAGAATGTAAACAAAATGAATATGCCCCAGTTCTGAGAGAAAATCACCAAATGTCTTTGAATTTACACATGTAACAGCATTGTTTAAACAGACACAATTTACTGCATCACATCAGTTACAGATTCACTGTACTGTGTGTGCACTGCCTGGATTATTTCTGGCCAGTGGTACTCTGCTGCTGAAAATGTGACAAACCAAGTGGGAGGTCCCAATGTTTGCACCATAGCCAAGCTTTCCTGCAGTTGTTTTCTCCAAAATGCAGGTGTTCCCCTTGTGTTCTTCATCCAATGAAATGCCTTGGTGTCATACAGCAACTCCTGCTTTGCTTTTTCTGTCTTGAGAAATCCTGCATTCACTTTCTTTCCTTTGAAGCTGTCACCCTTTTTCAATCACATCTTTATTCCTACACTTCCATCTACCTGCTTCCATTCAGTGAGGAACTGTCCTGAGAATAAGTACTCAATTGTCCATGAAAATTGTCCATCAAAATGAAGAAGTCTTTTGTTGAAGTACTCTCTCTCTCCAATGCACTTTTGTCTCCCTGTCTCCTTCTGAGACAAATCCTCCTCTGCCATATGGGAATAAATCTGGGAAGGAGAGTGTTTCAAAGCCATCATCTTTGAGGATGTATATGGGTTTTTGATTTTTACCAGGAGCCACACAAACAGTTTTGTTGTTGATGTCATCCAGTTGCAAACAAGTAGACAAGGGTTGCAAAGAGATGCATGCTTGCCATCCTGTCTACTTCCTCCTGATCTGTGTGGAAAATCTCCTCATCCTCTTTTTGAAGTTGTTTGCCCTTGTCACTCAGATCTTCTTCTGTGTTTCTTTCAGAGTCTTCTACATTTTAAGTTCTCAGTACACTCATCTTCTTTTGGAAGTTATGTATCATTTTAACTGCAATCTTCTGTATCCTCATTGTTTTCAATTTGAAAAGCCATTTCATTTACTGCATTTTTTGATAATTGGTTCATCAGCTTATTGGAAAAACACAAATATTCTGCTCATTATGTCCACATCCTTGTACTTTGGATTGTTCTGTTTCAGCCATTTTAGTGCTTTGATTACATTTCCTGGATCTGTTGTACTGTGCATATGGTGTCCCTTGAAAACTAACTTCCATTTCAGTTTCAGGTCCAGGATCTGTGCTTCCTCTGGCATTCATGGGAGGAAGCTGCACATGGAATCCAATCTTGTTGGCACATTTACACATGCTCCATTGATTCCATTTTGTTTTCCTTTGGGTAATGCCACCATCTTCATGAATGGAATCCATTTGCAGAAAAGACATTGTTCCAAATCATTAATATCCTGCAGTACTGGTGGGATTGCATCAAGTTTTCCAATATTAACTTCAGCTTGAGCAGGCACAGTAGGTTCCTTTTTTCATAGATGTTTGTCACAAGTCTTGCAAATATATTCATTTGAGTCTGAGGAAACTTTCCACACAAAATTTGCCAAGGCTTTTTGAACTACCAAGAAGCCCCACTTGTACCTTTCAGACTTGAACAAAACTGTTGACTTTTTATAAAATATCCTGTGACAGCATGTACAGATAAATAAGGGTTTTCCTTGATGTTCTTGAGGTAGATTGCCTTCTCTTTTTTCTTTGCATTCTTCAACCTTTTTTCTTGTATTCCATCATCTTTATCTGAACTGGTATCCAATGATAGAACCTCATTTGCCATTTTGGTACAAAAACAATGTTGTTGTTCTCTTTGAATTGTTTTCCCAATGACTTGGCTTCTTTGTTGTTGTTTTTTTTTGACTGATCAGAGACTTCATTGGCAAGTATGTTTTCCTCAGTTTCATCAATTTCAGTTGTTGTTAATGATGTGCAACTTGCTATACTTTCTTCTACAATTTGCTGAGTATTACTTTCCTTTGCCTGGTCTAAATTTTTTTGTATAGAATTTTCTGCAACATATTATATCTCTTTTGTTTTTTGGCCTTCATGTTTACTTCATGTCTTTTGTCAACTGACATATTGGCACATTATTTTCTTTTCTTTTCTCTTTCTTGTTCTCATCTTTTATCCTAAATTTTTTTTCTCTTCTTCTGCTCTATTTTGATTTTCTCTTGATCTTCTTTTATGTTCTGCAACTTTTCTTTTCTCTTCTTCTGCAGCTTCCTGACTGGAAATCTCTTCTTCTGCTTTCTTCTGATTTTCTCTTGATCTT